>Ga0209671_1003384_pt1 | contig 15305 bp, 11 predicted proteins | sample WorMetHERISLAND2_2_FD_187401 | JGI IMG/M metagenome (GOLD analysis project Ga0209671, IMG submission 187401) | Marine gutless worms symbiont microbial communities from Max Planck institute for Marine Microbiology, Germany - Olavius geniculatus... | ecosystem: Host-associated > Annelida >... | reverse complement strand
AACATCGATAACCTTGAATGACCTTGAACCCTAAAAATATTGATTTAACGTGATTTTTTGGCGATTTTTGGCTGCAAAAGAGTGAATTACGACGAAATAAATGGAGATAGACTAAGATTACCTGCGAACAGAAACTGCTATAGGCTTTCGCGCGTCTCGTGAGCTTTTCTCAAATTTCTTGCTAGACTGATCGATTACGGCCATAACCTAAATCTTAATCACGTACGGTATACTAATTCCTTCTGTGCGTCGCCGCTTGCCCATATATGGCCTGTCGCTAATTTCGGGATGAAAAAAAAACAAAAAGGGCTACCTTCTCTATACTTTATTTCCTGAAGGCGTAAATTTGTAATGATATGTGCAGCACTGTCGGCAACGTGGCAATAGGATGAGATAAGCTGCTCCGCTCATCCGGTGGGAAGCTCCTTCCCAAATCTTTCCCATCGAATTTGACACTAACTCTCAACTCCGCCGCACGTTTTGCCCGAGGTCCAATAAGTCCCCCTGTCAAAATTCTGATCTACCGCTGCTTGCCCGAACGCACGGACGGACGGACAACTTGCGGGCTTGAAATCCGTGCATCAAGCGGTAAACCAAAATTAACCTGATCACTTGATCAACAGTTAATCGTCGAGCATAGCGGTAGGCCTACCTCTAATATCGAGGAGTTCGTCGCGGCATGGGTCGGCGCTATAACGTAGACTGGAGACTCGCTGGAACGGCGGTCGAGCCTTCTGTAACTGGTCGTCTACAGGCACGTTTGACGTCATTGGCGACGTGTTCTCATAGTCATTCGTCTACGCACACGCACATGTACCACGTGACACATCACGTGATCACGCACCTGCCAGCAGCGTCTCACAGGGAGTACTGGTTACGTGTACGACAAAAACGCTGCAAAACTTTTTCTTATAAATGTTACAAACGTTTTATACCGAATTCCGTCGGCAGTCGTCAGCAATACAGTTCATGCCTGCGACGTTGACGCGACTGAACTTGACAGTTTCAAATTGGCGTCGTAGGTTTAAAAAGTGCGACAGAGTGCAAATTTACGACAGAATTCCGACAGACACTTGCGAATTTCGACAGCGGATATTTTGGGTGCTAAAAATTGCACTTTTATTTCTAAATTTCCCAAAATACTGAAACAGAGGTCTTAGCCCCAAATTTAGCATTTTTGGACAAAAATTTTCTGACCTATAAAAGATTTCCTGACAATTTTGGACAGCCAAAAGTTTACAGTGGGCATCTGCTCTTTCCCAACATGTCATGACGTTAGTGTGAATTGGGTACAAAGCGCTGACCGAGGAGAATAGACTGTCGTCGGTGTGTGAGTCGGGGGGTCTGCTGCGACGCACGTCCTGCGGGTTGAGATACTCGTCAACACTGATGCTGACAGCGTCCGGCGCCACATCATCCAACAGCTCGCTGCCGACACCTACACCGTGGAAGTCTTTGAGTAGTTGGTCCGTGTCCGGCACGTAACTAGGCTGTCGCATCAACTTGTCACCCTGCGTGTAACCAGCAAAACAGACAGTGTACAATATCGTAATAGTAAAGTAGTACAAGTTCTGGTGGTATCCTATATAGCAGTAAGCTTAGTAGTAGCTTGTTGTTGTCTTTGAGAAGTTGATTTAAAACGTATCTAGCTGTCGCATCAACGTGGTGGACTACATGGTAACATTAACGTAATACTAATCTACATTACGATACGACTACGGTGGATAAACTTAAATCTAAAGCAGTCAAGTAAAATCCGCACGTGGAGTAGGATGTGATGTTGACTTTTTGATGCAAGCAAATCCACAGCTACTACTGCCTGATTCAAAATCACTCACGATCCGGATTTTTTTAAAACTCACGCCATGTATCTTTGAACTTTGAAGTTAAACAGCTGATATGTTTCCCTGCAGTAGAGATTTCCTCCAGTTGTAGCAACGTAATCACAATATATTGAGTCTTACGGGAATGACGAGGTAGCGTCCGGCATCCTTGGACATCTTAGAGAACTCGGTGTAGAGCTCAGTGAACGTCGGTCGACTCTCAGCGTCCACCATCCAACCTACAAAGACATCAACAACGTGATACAAGTCACACTTTAGACTATCATTCGACGGCCGCGCTCTTTCTGTACTGCCTATCTGTAGCAACAGTAAGCTTCGCCACAGCTATGCAACAGGTAACGTTGTTATGGGAGGGAAAATGTTAGCGCGTCACAGCTTAATTTTAACATTATGCGCTATATAAATTTACGTTTTACTTACTTATTTACTTACTTACCTGCTAATGGAAAAGAGGATTATCAATGGGGTAAACGAGTATTTCGTAAGAGGGGGAGAGCGAATTAAATTATTAATACACTTCTTGCTCTGTAAAAACTCGTCAATTTACCGGTATTGCCCAGGAGTGAATTTTTGCGGGCAAATAGTCGCCGGGGAGCCATTTTAAAATGAGGGGACGATGTTATGATGGAACATCGGTACCAAATTATACTGCTGGGTGTGTGTTAACAGTTTGCAGTGGAACGACCGGGAGTCGAACCAGAGACCTCGCGATCACAAGTCCGATTACTAATCCGACACGCTACTGCTAGACTATTAATTCACGCTCTTTAACGGCTTTAGCTGTAATCAATTTGTATCATCTGAAAGTATTATAGCTAGCATACATTTAATCATGATCATGTAGACGTCAATGGTGCAGATCGGTGGTTGAGGCAAGCGTTCTCCTTTCTCCAGAATGCTGCAAATGTCATGAGCGCGTGTTGACTCGTACGGTCGCTGGCCGTACGTAAACAGCTCCCACAGGGTCACTCCTGAAACATCCATCAAATAAACCCAAATACACCGTTTGACTGATATATGTGCAGCATGTAACACTTTATTAAATTATTATCATTATTATTTGATACGTGACATGGAAAAAGTTCTGCTCCAACCTCTACAAAAAGTTTATCTAGAGACGCAGTCTAACATGACATGAGGATAGAAAAAGCAATTGTATAAACAGCGTTAACAGCAAACCGCCAGTCAGAAAAAAACCCAAACCATCATACTGTTAATGTTATCTGCATTGCATTAAATTTTTATTGTTTTTCAAAATTTTAATGGCGTAGCTAAAAACAAATTTGCGATAAACTAACAGAGGTGACAGCCACCGGCCCAACAGAGATCACATCTCTGGACAGAATACCTAAAAGCTGACGTAAAATAAGTATGTAAACAAACCGTAGCTCCAGACGTCAGTTTTGTGAGTAAATATTCTATGTTGAAGAGATTCAAGCGCCAGCCACTTAATTGGTAACTGCACACACGATGTAATAACAACTAAAAAAATGTCGGTCCACTGCCGACATATTGTGCGGCTGTCCGCCTGAAGTGCAAATTAGCACACTGGTCATTCTACCAGGCAAAACGTTCAACCAATTCTGGTTTTGCAGACCCCTGTGTTTCGATTTAAGAACCCGTACGGGACGAATAAACAGACAGACAGACATACGGGCGGACGGGCAAGACGCGTATTGCGACTTATTAGGATGGACGCACAATAATGTCATTAGCATTCTTTATTACAGCTGCAGATGCCAAATACCAGCTGTGGCACACAGACTCTTGGTGCAATATAGAACACCGTATTTGTCCACAACCCACTGTCTCATGCCTACATTCCAAGTTTTATTGCAACCTGTCGAGCGGTGCTAGACGCCAAACCATCATCCCTAAAACTTAGCAAAATATTTTTAAAATGTTACTATGTACTTAATCAGGTTGTATGTTGGTCAAAAAACATAAAACGTGTAATGGTGTGCAGTAGAAATACAGTCAACTGCCTGACTGTATTTCTACCACACGCCATTACAAGCAGTTAGTACAGTTAAAGCACTATCCAAGCAGATTTACATATGAAATGTGATTAAAATATTACACCTTTCCGCCAGTCGACGTAAAGTTTTCCTCCGAATAGTTCAGCAGCGTCGCCAAACCAAAGTCTGTGATCCGAATTTGACTCGGCTTCTGGACTACACGTAAAAATACAATTGATGCCACTGACATTAATTAGTATGATAAAAGTATTACCATTACACTGTTATTAAAACAAAATTCATAATGCAAATGTTATGTAAACAAAAACCAATACCTTAATATTACAAATATCCTGGAAATCAATCACTGGCTTAATAAACTAAACAAAAATATCATTGCACAGTGTAAATAATAGAAAATTATACAACTTACTTACTTACTTACTTTTTTACTTAAAAAACATGTAAGGGCAGCGTCACATGGCGATGTCGCTTCTAAAATTGCGATGGTAAGAATTAATTCTGCGCAGAAAAGTTGACAAATTATCATCAGGTTTGTCTACTACTGCATACAACCAAACACAGAATTAACAGAAAAAAACCTCGGAAAATAACCAACAAGGCATAGTACGAAGATCTCAATAACCTTCTAAAATTCACAATCTATGATGAAAAATATTTATGGAACAAGTAGCTTGAAATTTCTTGAATGAAGTACAGTGAGAGACATTTACCCAGAACATTTCTAGCGGCGAGATCTCTGTGAATGATTCCTCTGTGTTCCAGATATTCCATTCCCTGACACAGAAAAACGCAACAACGTCACTGCAAGTACTGTAGAAACTCTAATTTCTTGCAATATAAGCTTCATGCAGATATTATTTTAAACGAAAGTGGGATAGTCGAAAAGAGTGATTTAGACTGCCTTTAGACTATCTTTGAAACTTTAAGAGATGAGACAGAAATTGTTATAGAAATATGCACATCTTTGTTTACTTTCAACTGACTAAAATACTTGATTTACCTACAGCGTCGGCTGGACCATGAGTTGCCTGGCTTTCAAAGACAACGAGACCTACGTGAAAGCCAAAACAGTTACTCCGATAATATACTACCAGTGGCAGATATGTTAGACGTGTTTCTGGCAACATACGAGAACGTGCACATTAAAGACAACAGTTTGAACTTACGCTTGCGATTTGCGCGGCCCAGCGCAGCAGCAGTTTGGAGCTGATGTTATGCTGCTGACGACGAATGTAGTCGAGCGCACAGCCGTACTTCATGAGTTGCGTAACCAGCATCAGTTGCGCCGTCATGCAGACAGCAGCAATGCGTACACAGCACGGGTGATTGACAGATGCCATGATACGAGCCTCCTCTAGCAGGTCGCGGTTCTGATCTGACGCCGTGCCCTCGCGTAGCACCTTGACTGCCACCGTCAGCTTCACCTTTTCACCCGCTGGGATCCACAGACCCTGTACAACACAGCCGATACCGACAGAACAATAGCCAATTTCGTACTCGGATTTAGTTATGTGTGCGTCATGACAAAAAAAGATGACTATAGAAACTGTAGGCTTACCCTTATTATTAACTTATCTTTGCTCCTACCTAAAAAGTAAGTAAGTAGGCCTAAGTAAGTACGTAAGTACCAATTTATATAACGTCAAAATCTCAGAAGAGAATCAGGGCACAGACTCCATATACGAGCTTCACAGCTAAACGCCGCGGTAAACGCCACGGTTATTCATCTGTTTTGAACCTCTGTTATATAGCATATAATAAAATCTACAGCAAATCAAAGCAAGTGGAATTGAGCGTTGTGCAATGTCTAGGCCTCTAACATACGCAACAAGTTGCACAACAAGACGTAAAAATGACGGACCACGTAAAAACAGTAGCTGAAAAATGCAGGACCATGCAAATGACGGCCTGTCGGGCCTGCGATTTGGTCCGCCATTGTCAAGATTCCGCATTTAACAGGTCTTACATTTTCCGTCGCCCCATCCACAACAAAGCAAAGTAATAAAGTTGCCCTTTAGTTTTACCGAGTAAACGGTGCCGAACGCGCCGGATCCGATGACTTCTCCAAGACGCAGTTCTGAGTCGCGAATGATACGCAGTGATGCCATGTCTGGCCTTGCGTCCGACAGTGCAGTCTGCATGCGCACACAATTAACAGCACTCTCAGTAATTAATTAATCGTTTTTTACAATCGCTCGCTGCTATGCGTATTGTTGGTTAAATTTCAGCAAAATTTAATCACGTTTTATTCGCGTTTACAAACGTTTATATTTATTTCTACACGAGTAATCTAGCTACTCGTGATGTCACAAGCACGAGCGTTGCTGCTGAGATAACGGTCAAGTAATTATTTTGTTTGTTAACGTAGCATCAACAGACAAATGTTGTTAAACATCCTACTCCGAAATATCGTCTCTATCTCGACGAACTCATTGGATGTAGATTAGGACTCAAAGCCACTGAACTTAGACTAGGATTCGAACCTGCATTTAGTGGACTCGACTCCATTTCCCATTTAAACAAAAATCGAAAGCAGTAGTAGTAGCAGTAGGCCTAGCAGTAATAGTTGTAGTATCCTACTAGTGTAATGTCTGACCTCTGTTTCGTTGTTGTCGTTGTCGATGGGCAAGCCTTCGATCTCGGCATTCAACTCATATTTGCGTCTACGTATCTGGCGACCGCGCAATTTGACGACGAGCGTGACAGCTAGTGCGACGACGACGACGAACATTACAACGACGATCCATATCGTGTTTGTGTCCAGTCGGGACGAACTGCACGATAAATACATATAAAATGTGTTAATAGAGACAATTTAAATAAAATTATTATAATCGTTTGTTGGCACATCGCTCGACGAACCGGCCTTGTATTGTGCTCTTGCAGTGTAAGCTGGTGTGTGGCTAAAAACTGAGAAAACGCATACCAACGCCGCTCAGAAAAACGTTTGCGGTTTTTTTGCAAATCAAAGGCAGTTTGTTGACAAAAAATTATTTATTTATTTATTTATTTTATTTACTAATTTATTCATGATGGTGATGATAATAATTTTATGATGCCCATACAAAAAGTGAGAGTCAAAATTAATAAAAAAACAATGTAAATGTAAAACTAAACCGGCTTGCTTACTCGGCTTGGAGCTCGAGACTGGGCGGTGCAATGTAAGGCCTGCTGGCACAGAATGAATGAGGAGTCCCATCCGATGTCGACTCATGATGCTGGTACGGCTGGTCATCCGGACACTTCGACGCGCAGAAGAACTACAACAACGTATGATACACAGTGGACAAAATGGTGACGGTCAGTAGCGTTGTGGCAGGGGAAAAACAAGGGGCGCAAAGTTGCGCAGACGGCCGCACAATGTCAGCACTGGGTCGACACACAATGTTTCTAGTTATTATTATCATTACTATGAGAAGCGTAGCGTACGTCCTGAACGGTTGAGTTGAGCAGTGCATCGTCGCCGTACAATGACGCGTTGGTCGAGTCTTCATAGACAGTTAGCAGACGGCACTCGTCGCAGTGATACTGCGTGGGTCCGTAGCATGACGAACACTGGTCATGACAAGGCAGACAGTCGACCAGACCGATTGGGTCAATGTAGTGGTCGTCGGAGCACTGCGTCACGCACTGGCCGCCCTGCTGGTAATTGCGGCACGGTGGGTGGTCGAAACCAGTGTAACCGCAGCTTGCCGAGCCATCCTCACACCATTTACACTCCGCGTGGCACCGACGACACCCGTCCTGCATCTATAGCACACAAGACTACATTTTCTCAACTTGGCGAATTTTTTTATACATCTACAGTATTATTAAGCAAAATGGCGAAATTGCTCTGGCGCAAGCGATTTCGCCTATAGCTATTCATTTCTCCGTAGCGTGGTCTGTCTTTGGTATCGTTTATCGTCTGTCACATTCGTGCACACTGCCTGAACCGCTGGACGGATTTACTTGCCATGTACACTTGTGGGGTTCAATGACGGGATCCATTTCTCTCCAGCGGAAAGAGCGATTTTAGTCAAACCCCCAGCGAAAACATGCAATTGCAAACTGCCGTTGTCACCTGATGAATAGGCCTACAACTTTTCTGCTATTCTGCTTTTGCCAAATTACTTTGGTGCTTGCTTACTTAAGTTTTATTGTGTTTTTACTGTGCTGTCTGCGTTTCTATTTTATATGGAGTATGGACTCAAGTGGTCTGATTGAAATAAACGACTAAGTGATTGCTGAGCACGATGTAGGACCTTATCTGTAAAAAGCCCTTATCTTTTAACATTAGGGTTAGGGTTAAGGTTACGGATAAAAGGTCAAGGTTAGGGCTTTCGCAGATAAGGGCTTCGCAATTTTTACAGATAAGGGCTAAGAGCCTAAAAATATACGTTACGTACAGTGGTTTTGACGTCTGTGACGCGCACTCTGCCGCGGAAGAAGTAGAACTCGACGGGACACTCGGTGACCATCTTATTCAAGCAGCTTCTCGACTCCGGCCCGTCGTCCAGCAATAGTTTGACACAGGCCAGGCAGCCTGCGGGACCCAGCTGGTCACTGGGGCCAGTACAACGGCGACAGTTGAAATGACAGTCGCGGCACACTCCCTGCTCGTCGGGGTACTTGAGATCCGGACAGCGAGCAACACACTTTGGACCGTCCTGGAAGTGACGACACGACGCACAATGTTCGTCTCCCTGAAAGTAAAGAGCACACTGCATGACAATTGACGGCTGATTGTCTGACAAATGTACTAGAAACTAAACCAAAAAAAATATCGCACCGCCGACATAATATATGCGGCCCGCCATCCGCAATAGCAATTTAGTCAATCAGTCTGGAATTTTCAAAATGGCCTAAGCAATACGAACTACTGCCATGTCTACTAAAGACAAGTTAGGTGCAGTGCAATCTAGGAAGTAATCAGAAAACTAGATAGTGGTTACGACCTCGTCGACTATTATACCTCCGCCGACATGTGACAGCTACAAGACCAAAAATGCATTTTGGGGGTATATTTGATCCTATCATGACCTTGACCTTTTAACCTCCAAAATTGACGCGTTTATGCTTGCCCCAAAGTCCGTTGGTGGTAAAAGATTGGTTAGATTCTGTCAACAAATACGCAAGATATCTTGCTAACAATGTTAACTGTTCGGGACTGACGGACGGTCGCACGAACGCACGAACATTCTGGAAACCTTGAGTCTTCAGCCATTACGTTGGCGGAGGCATAAAAACTAAACCACTGCATACGTCAGCGTAGCAGGTGCCGTTGCACTGCGGGTGGCAGAGTCGACACTGAAGTTCTGCGTCGTGCTGAACTGATGACGTGTTGGCGACGTACAGAGACAGTGTGGTAGGGTCGCCGGTGCCCTGCATGATGACGCTTGCATTGCACTGAGCCACGCAGCGACTGTCGTACAGTCGGTAGTTAGCACAACGTCTACAGTGTGCGTCGGAGGGACCCCAGCAGCCGTCAGCACCAGCGCATTGCACGGAACACGCCCGAGATTCTGCGCCTAACCAACCAGTGCAGCAAAATACATGTAAACGTTTAAGATAGACCCACATCTGACCGCAAGATACATGTCAAGCTGCAACTGCACGCAGAAAATAATTATAAAAGCGATCAAAGGCCCCCAAACTTTTGCTTAAAATAATGATGTCAGCTAACAAATACAACGGCGTGTCAGTTTACGAGTGACTCCCTAACAGTAAAGAATCCTGCATAATAATCCACAAACCACACGAAAAAATTCAGATTGTCATCAACATCCAATCACTTCCTTATTGGGCCAGGACGCCCAATCGCTCCAAGAAGTGTCTGAAAATATGTTTATAATTTTTTTAGTTGTTTTTCATGCAAAAAACACGCCGAAAACACACACGTATAACCACCTCCGTTTTTAGCGATTTCGTATTACCATCCAACACAATACTTTGATCAACGTTAAAAACTTAAAATAAATCTAGTTTAGTTTAACATACAAAAAAACTAACATTTAAAAGTTTTTTTAAAAAATCAATGGGTTTAAAAATCTGATAAACAATCCAGTAATCCATGAAGCTGTTAGTAATCACTAATGAAAAGAATTACTAAAAAATACGTTTAGAGCGTAGAATGACAAACTGAAGAAATTAGGCCTACATATTGTACGCCTTGTGCGGTCGTTGAACGTATAAATAATTAAATATATGCCTAGGCCTAACTGCTTACGGCATGCGGCATCGTCGGCGTTCCTGGACGAGTAGAAGCGACCGTTGACTAGCTTAGCTGCAGTCCAGTTAAACGAGTTTACGTTACAGAGCTTCGCATTTCTATAGATGGCGACATTACCGACTTTGACTTCTCGCAGCGACACCAGACCCAGATATCGCAACTTCGTATGATGCACCATCAACGCCATGTTATGCTTCCTGTAACATTTTATACACACTGCTATTACTGCCGTTCGCTTTACTGCTCAGAACAACTCAGCCTCCTACCCTCAGTGGGACGAAAAATGAATAGTAGCTTACGGCTATAAGGTGATAGCCTAGTGTGACTGACCGAAGCGGTGGTATGTCTGCTAGCTGTAAACTGCGGGTTCAATTGTTCGCTGACGCTAGCAATGAATGGCCGTATAGTGCGCCGCGGTATTATTAGCTCATGCCAATCAGTTGCCACTTCCGATATTGTAAAGCACTTCTAGTCGCGACGCATAAAAAGCGCTACAGCAAGTTACATGACCTGTTGCTTGCTTGTTTTACACAGTAATATTAACGACATTGTGGCGCACTCTGCGCGTAGTGTGGTTGGTTTTACGTACTTAAACACAGCGTTTTCCTTTTTTTAAGTTCTGACCTGTATATTTTGTACTTTGTCTGCAAATAAATAAACTGTTATTACCCGTAAGTTTTGCGGCCGTGTATGATGCGTAAGTTGCGCAAAAACGACAGACTGGTGAAGTTATCGTCTGCAGCGTCGACATAGAGGAACCCTGTTATCTCCCTGACAGACTCGAACACTGCCAGCTGGTCCGCAGTAATGCCCGTCTTGTTGGCGTGTCGATCTCTGTACCACGAAAAAACACAGACAACTAAATCTTTCTCACAAACCGAAGAAACCTATGCGAGAAATTTGTACATAAGCAAAAAATCCTGCACAAGTTTTACTTGTTTGCGAGTCTTCTGTGGCGAGTGGAAGACACGGACCTCATTCCACAGTCTCCATTAAGCTACGCATCGATAACTCAACCTCAAAAACCAGCAGATCTATACCGGTGTTACTTTCTGCCAGATTTGCGCTTAACTTCCTGGTCGCAGAGCATCACCGCCCTTTGGTCGGTACCAAGTTGCATGGTGAAAGTCAAAAGTAGTTATTATTATAATAGGTAGGCCTACATTAACACATAATTCGCATTTTGTCCCGTCAGTAGAACAGTTGATAGTACTGATGCTAACACTGTTACTACAAGTATTAGGCTAATAATGTAATAGCAGAACATACCCAGTGAAAGATGTTTGGACAATCTGGAGGCTTCCGTTAATGACCGTACAGCCGTTGAATGAAGCGATGTTCGCTGAATCCACCCAGGTGTTGCCGTTCGTACCGTTACACGCTGCAACGGTCGAATAAATATAGTAGCCTAGTAATAATTTACTTAAAGCTTCGAAACACTGAACTGATTGAATTCATATCGTACGAAATCAAACTTAATCACGGCAATTTCACGCAACGTTTAAAAAGCTAAACTAATGCTCATAAAACGCGCGAGTCGCGACAGCTTATAGCAGTTTTTGTTTGCAGGTTGATTTGGTCTATTTAGTAATCTACAGCCATTTCGTCGCAATTCACTTTTGAAGTGTCCGATTGCTCGATCAACGTTAAGCATGACCGCCCTTCATTTTCTATGTTTCTTAAAGCGCAGGAAAAAAAGAGTGGGCCTATCTTATCCAAGAAGCCAACAATATAGCAGAAATCTGTCTTGTAGCTCCGCCATTGTAACAGTCCGTTCAGTCACTTCAGTGCTGTATGAATATTATGAACTTCATAGTGAAGCAAACCAGAATCAACTCTAATCACGCTGTTTCGTAAACAAAGTCGCAGACGTACTTTTTGGACAGGCGCCGTCTTCACATGGGGTACAGCGACCGTTTTTGTCGATTCTTCCATGACCGCAATGTCTGACGCAGCCGCCTTTGTCCGCCAGCATACCAACTGAGTACATACGTAGCACATTTGTGAGTCGAGACAAGATTGTGGTCTCGATCGAAGCGCCTCGAAAACAAATGTATTGGTTCTGGTCTTCGTCTTGAAAAAAGAAAGTTTTTGGTCCTGCTTTTGACAAAAAACTTTATTAAAAATTTCAACACTTTTTGTTAGCAATAATTGCTTGTAACTATTCGACAGTTAATTTTGCAGTTAGCAGCTATAGCTATGTGGTCAAATGTTATCATGGTTACCATCGACTAGCAACGATTAGCATGCCTTGCAAACTTTGTCACGCCTAATCATACTTTGACGAAAATTGTTAATTAGTGAGTGACATTAATAGGCTACATTCAAAATTTGATGCTGTATGAAAAGTCTTGGTCTCAAACTTTCAATCTTGATAAAATCTTGTTTACATCACTGATAGACTATATGTTGCATCGGATATGCGGCATATGATGATGAGGAACAAGACACTACTAGCAATCTGTTCACCTGTTCTGCAGTCTTCAATGCAGGTATTGCCGTAAGCAAACTTGGCGTTTGGGTTATCTTCAGGCTGGTAAGTGACGGGATTGTAAATTTGTTCCGGCGGACAGAATGTAACACACTCGCCACTGTCATTGAAATGCCGGCACGACTGCAACAACATGCTTACGTCCGTCAATGCAATTCATTGCACCATTTACTGGTAAAAATGCTATTCAGATAACACTTTAAACAGACCAAATCACAATTAGCACCATTATTATCTGTCCCATTGCTATAGCATAGCATGGGACAGATTATAAAATCACTTGCGTCTGTCTGTCATTCTGTCAGTCTGTCAGTCTCTCTGTAAACACTCCTACGGCCGCAATTTTAATTCGATTTTGATGAAATTTTGCACAGTGATTGGAAGCCCGACAAGTAAGATCCAGTTTGTTTGGAATAAAAATCTGATAACTTCTTCCCCCATTTTACCCCATTTTTTTAAAAATTTGCATTACAGCCTATGGGGACTTCATAGCGGTATAACTCGGTACCCGTAAAAGATAATTGAGCGGTGTGTTTACCTACCCCCTATTTTCGGAACCGGGCAATTTAACGATATTATTTAAATTTACCCTCTATCGACCCCTGTTGCCATAGCAACTATTCAAAAGTTGCAAAATTTTCTATTACAGCCAATAGAGATTTCAAAGCGGTATAACTCGGTCCCCGTAAAAAATAATTGCGCGCTGTTTGCACCTACTCCCCCCATTTTCGAGCCCGGGCTATCCGACGGTGTCATTTAAATTTTTTCCCTGCCGACCCCTGTTGCCATGGCAACGAATTTTGAGACAAAATTGACTATAGCTCGGCCCCCGTGAAAAATAATTGCGCGCTGTTTTCATCTACTGGTTATTTTCGGGCCCGGGCCATCCGATGGTGTCATGTAAATTTCTCTGCTGAAGACCCCTGTTGTCATGGGAACCAACCGTTTTTATTCAAAGACAAAATTGGCTGCAGGCTCACAAGAGCGTTAAACGCTGAAACGCAGCTGCTAGGCTATATAGCGTGGCAATGGGACAGATACCTCGTCCACGGAACGTATTTCTTGTTATATGTATTATTAACATCGCCTCTGGTGCTCAAAACGTCATCTTTTGCCAGCACTTTCAGCACACACCGCACGTTAATTTGAAAAATGCAATAGCGCGCGTTCATCAAATACGCATAGGCTAATCGACTCCACCAACTTTTTACAGACTTTATGAGAAGTCGATGAAGTCGGACTTTTTGTGCAAAAAGCAAACCCAACGTACTCTCCTCTCAACTAATGCAGCTCTTGCACTGACTTCGTCAGGGGGCAGAAAGTAATTGTTAACCTGTCTGAAAATTGTCCGAAAATTTTCTTCTTGTCGGAAAACTTGTTTTCAAAAATACAAAATTCGGGGCTGAAAATTAGACGTTCTGGGGATTTGAGAGCAAAATTAAAATTTTAAGCACCCATGATCCCTCTGTCAAAAAATTGCAACTGTCTGTCGGAAATTGCAAGTTCCTGTCCGCAATCTTTTTTCCGAACGACGCCGCTGAGCAAGCGATGAGCATACTAACACAAGGAGTCTTACATAATAGCAAAGTATGGCAGGAGTGCGTGACAAACCCAGCAGTGAGTGCTGTGGTGTCCGTAGCAGCCACCAACACACTCCAGGTTACAGCAGGTCACAATCGACGGCTGCGAACTGTAGCAGTTGCCTCGACAGTCGGCACTGCACTCCGTCACTATACGCAACACCAACGCCCGACCACACTAAAACTGCATCGTTTTATGACAAGCTCTGGTGTTTTTATATTCGAATCAACTTATCAGTGTTCCAGGCATGCAGAAGAAAAACACATATAGGCTAATTATTATTTTATTTAAGTGCTATTAAAATACGGTTCTACTCACACTGCTGGCAGAGCTGAGGTCCGTCTCCCCAACAGCGCGAACGATTTCCACGCAAAGTGCAGTTTTCATGACATCTGTCTTCACCTGCAAATCACGCATCGACAATCGTTGTACGGTGTATAGTTCGTAGAATAATAGCCATCAAACAATAGCCGCAACGCAGCTAAAATTATTAAATGCCTCATGCGTTGGCATGTATAACCTATAGGCCTAATCCCATCCCATATATTCGCAGCAAAAAAGCAATTGCTTTCCCTGACTTCAAACAAAAATTTTACAGAATTTTGAGAAACAAGCTATCAAAAGGTATGTACATTGTTTTTGTTACTTTGTTTTTTTTTCTTTCTTTTCTTTCTTTTTTAGGTGTACTTAAAGTCCAGGACACGTGTTCAGTGGCTACAGTATTTGCGATTATTGCGACTGAACGACATTTAAAAATTTAAATTTACGACAGTTGGTGCATTGCGTTTTATAACGGATGATGTCATAGGACTTAGCCATATATCCCGCTCAAAATAAGCTGTTGCTATCTTGCTCAAGTTCAATAAACAATAATTAAGCTGAATGAACATCGGGCGTCATCGGCCTAGTCTGTGGTGTGGTAAAATTTTACAAAAAAAATTACCAGTTAAACTAAGCCGAATGGCAAGAAAAAAACAGACTGCTGAGTTTGAGCTACTATCGACTGCTATAGAAAGGAGAAACGAAATCTTACATTTTTGCTGAAACTTGTTCGGGTCGTTGGCGATGACGACTTCAGCCGATCTGCCGCCAAGCAACGACCGCCAGTCGATGGTCGCGACGTAGCACAGCAACGGGTTATCAGCAAACATCACGGCCCCGTCCATTATCTCTGATTTCAGAATCGCAACAAGCAG
>Ga0209671_1003383_pt1 | contig 15307 bp, 10 predicted proteins | sample WorMetHERISLAND2_2_FD_187401 | JGI IMG/M metagenome (GOLD analysis project Ga0209671, IMG submission 187401) | Marine gutless worms symbiont microbial communities from Max Planck institute for Marine Microbiology, Germany - Olavius geniculatus... | ecosystem: Host-associated > Annelida >... | reverse complement strand
AACTAACAGTCAATCCAGATTTAGTATTGGTGTTTCCGCGAAATTTTTTTTGAGTATATAATAAATAATATAAGTTGACACAGATTGTGTTTTCTTATTGTGTGTTTATCAATATAGCAGTTGAAATGTTGACATTGTGAGTTGCGGTAGTTATGTTTTAGAATGAGCGACTTGATGCACAAAGAATAACATACTGATCTGAACCGTAATCCCCTATTCTTTATGTATTTTTTGTTTTTTTTTCACATGCCACATACTTAATGGTGTGGCTTGGTGCTGTAACAGTAGCATGCCAGACTAGTGATCGTGAGACTAGACCCGATGCACTGTCAGGTAATGACTGGGCAAATTGTTCACACTTGCCTCTGTCACCAAGCAGTATAATTTGGTACCAACTAAGGGCGGTGACGTTTTCTGGCTAGGAAGGTAACCGCAGGTCTGGTGTAAAGTAACGGCAGTTTACCACTGCGTTTATGATCATATCAGCTGTGGGCTCCTGCCTAGATATCTAGATCAGCTCTGGATCTTATGTTCGTATTGAGTATGGGTTACCTTTACGCCAGACTCACCTTTACTGTGCATGAAACCTTAAACTTTTCCGCCAAAATCAATTAGCAACTGTTCTATCTAAAATGTGTAGTTAAGTAAATATTGGTTTTGTCAGTCTAGTAAGCTCCATTTAACAATTTGATTCAGTCAGATGCTTTTGTGTGTCTGTGTTTGACAGTCAGCAAAGAAGCGATGGATATCGAAGAAGACATGGTTACAGAGCCACCTCAACATCCAGATGTTCGTAGAAAGATCCGTATCCAATATCGGACACTGCTTAATGATGTCACTAGTGAGTGATGATCGAGTATTTCCGTTTATTGTAATGTACTAGCAAAGTTTCCGCCATAAAAGTGGGTCAACTCCGTTACCCGGCAACTCAGTAAGTAAGTAAGTGAAGTAAGTAAGTAAAAGTAAAGTGTAAATTTATATAGTGCATATTGTTAATTAACCTCTAATGCGCTTGTCACACCAGTGCTGGCTGAACCGGATTGTTTTAAAGAACTGTTTGAAACTGCCAATGTCACACGCTGGATCTCTGAGTTCATCTGGCAGTGAATTCCAGACCATTGGACCAGCAACTGGAAAAGCTCAACGGACGTACATGTTGAGTCGACAGCACGGTACAGTGAGCCGGTGTGGGTATGCAGAACGTAATCGATGTTGAGATGTGACTTTAATGGCTGGGATGATGAGCTCAGCTTCAGCTTCAGCTTCTTCAGGCTGCTCGTGGCGGGAGGTGGGGCGTAAAGCAGACGTACCTAAGGCCAAAGGACTTAAACCCCGAGGTCTGAGTTTGTGACCGTGCAACACAGAAGGCACTAAAGGGGTAAGACAGTTGGTGGCATAGCATAGTGGTTAGAACGTCGGTCCTGGCTGGCGTATAAAGGTATAAAGTACAGCATTGCCAATTTGGCATAAGTACTGTACATTAGTGACTGTTAGACTTTGGAATTCTAGTATCTATAGTTATGCATGTCATTAGTTACATATTGAAAATTTATAGTGTGTCCATTACATTACATGATAAAAGACCATGGATACATTGGTTGTTTATTTTCATGTTTGAATTTGAGTGAGCAAGAAACTTATTTTTGTTGTTGCCTAAACTTATATCCTCTGCATGTGTAATGGTATTTCTCTGTGCAGGTCATCGATCTGAACTGCTCTCTGGCAACACGGTTATACTCAAGGAGAAAATTGACGACACAAACCAGATTTTTGAGAATGGTAAACGGCATTATTGTATGATTTAGTTGCTTTATTGGTGATTTATCATTTTTTGTTGCTTTTGGCATTAGAGGCTAGGAGGTCATTGTCATTGGCTAAGTTGCTTTTGGTTCCATAAGCCTGGTGCTATAAAATATTTTCACGATGATCATGATGTTTCTTGTGTCTGTTTTTTTGCTTTTTGTTCTCTATCCATTTTTCCATTGTCTTCCTTGATTCTTTGTCCTAATTATGGAACAGTGCATCACCTTTACTGGCAGCCATTCGCTTCTCATCCTTGAAACTGCCTGAACCACTTCGGTCTTCGCTGTGCTGTTCTGGCAACCTTTCCTGATGTAGACTGCTCCATACCATCTTATTTCTGAGGTTATCCCATTACGCCTCGACACCTGCAACAGTTTCCTCAGCCATGTTATTCCTGCTGCTAGGATTCTTCCTTCATCTTACTTTCTCAGACACCAGCATTTCGAGCTGTACAACAGTATTGAAACCATAATGCTGTACAAAAACCAGAATTTGTTTGAACGTTTCCTGCAGCACACGTAACCTTATGTCTCAATTTTCTGTCTAAAAGGTCGTAGGTCAGGTAGATAGCCGCTCATTAGGCCAACATTTTTTTGTCTAGTTAGTTGCTGTTTTTGTCAAGATGCCCATCAGCTATTTGTTATGCTGTTGATAGTTAAACACCCGCGGGAAGCAGCCCTTGATGCTCAGTGCTGCGCTTCAATTGCAAACCTTGGCAAGCAGAAAGCACAATCATTATCAACCGGCTTCGGAAGCTTCAGTATCGCCGAATTCGCCGAGAAACTGGTGTGTTTGCACGTGCATTGTCAGTGGTGATGAGTAGGGTCCACAGTTTTCCGCGAATATTGATATTTCCGCGGAATTTTGCATAAGTTACAAATTCGTCGACAATTAGTAGGATTTTTGACTTGATGACGTATTTTTAGCACAGAAAAAATTAAACTTAACTGCCAAAAGCTGTGGCCCTTTTAATAGCTATCGCAATATGACACGATTGTAAATAAACACAATGCAACTTGACATATTGCACTTTTAAAATGAAAAAAAGATAGGTAATTTTTGTTTTACATTGCTAGCATAACTCAGCACAATGTCAATATGCCAGCTGGCCCTTTAGAAAATAAAGTTTTTGAATAGGATAGAGCTCAGTTTACTCACAAATGGAAGGTGATGGTGAACCTCGAAATTTGGGTGATTTCGCCACGGTAAGCTGCAGAATTTTGCAAACTTGCCCGCGTAATTTGGCAAAATTTTTTGTGGAAAACTGTGGGCTCTAGCAATGAGTCTTTGTGGTGTCAAATTAGCTAACTGGCTGACTGAGTGATTGACTGGATGATTATAAATAATACTTCGTCAGATGTTATCTGTTATTTTGAGATTTTGGGAGGTACTATCACTCTGAATTTAAAAGTTTTCATGTGGGTAAAACAGTAATAACAAATGGTGGCAGGTTGATGCTATTTATGTTTTGGGCTTGGATATAATGGATGTGGTGCAGGAATAAAAAGAACTTGGACTTCTTAAGTTAGTGATGTATACACTTTGTAGAAAAAATACGTGCACATCTCAAAACACATGTGCAGGAAGGAAATGTAGTATTGTTGTGGCAGAACTTTTATGGGCCATGTGCTCTTTTGTCACCAAAGCAAAAGCATCAAACCAGTGAAGAAAGTTAAATAGACATGTCCAGTAAATAAATAACAAATGACCAATGTAATTCGGTAAAAGGTGAAACTGCTGACCTCTGTGAATCGTAAGTAGGTGGATGCAACTTTTGCCCAGATGTTTAGCCTCACATATCTCCTTTTACCTTGGGGGTCGGTGACTCGCGTCTAACATGATTTGTAGGTGTACCTGCCATATGACACGTAAGTCCATCAAACCATCTAAGCTTGGTACGTGAATATGATAGGCCATGCTACTGAGAAATGGGTAGCATAGCAATAGGTGAAATTGCCTGCACTGGAGCGATTCTGCAAAATACTAATAATATTATTATGGATTTGTTTGAAGATCGTGGATTGATGTATGGTAGATAACGCGAGTTGGTCGGAGTATTGATGGTGATGATGATGATGATGAGGGTCAGCCTGGGTCAGGTCCTGTGATTGACAGGGAAGGTTGGATCAGGCTCGGCACAGCATCACAGACCTTCTTCAAACGATCACCAACGCTGCACTACATGTATGAACACCGTGACGTCCTGTTCATAGCAGTTAAAGTTGTGTTTGTTACTGGGCATATCTTTCGATCATTTTCAGGACAGGTTCTGAAAGGAGACACTACTGTATGCTAGTAATGTTTTATCAGTACTGTTAGCCTGTCTGTCTTTAGAGGCCATTAGCTTGAAATAAATTGATTTAGATTTTTAACAACATCATGTTGGTGTTTTTTGCGTGATTAGCTTCGGAATGTTGGATCGTGAGGAGAGAGTGAGGAAAAGACTACCTCCAGTCCCTACAGATGAACGAAATGACCAGCTCAAGGCTGTCAAACCGAAGGAGGTAATAATTGAACGGGTTTATTAGGTTTCTTGACCAATGTTGATTCATCCTGTTGCTGTTTTCATAAAGAGAAGTGTGCAGAGGAAATTTCACATCTAGAACAAGGTTTATTACATGCGAGCTGGTTTTCTTTGAGATGCAATGAATCTGTGAGGGTTGAACTAGAGCTGTCAACGGCCAAGATGCCTATAACCAACTAAGCCAGTTAAGTCACACATTTATCAGCCGGAAGGCATTGGAAGTTATATCTGTTTGTTGGGATTAGTGTTTGTAATCCCAGGATCCCAGCCTTTTTCTCCAATCCCGAATCCTGGGATTGGCCATGTCTCAATCTTGGGATTACGGGATTGCAAAAATTTGTCAAACAAGATAATGTTCATACGAACACAGAGTCTGTCCAATGCATTTTGATAGTTTACAGTATATGTCTGTATAAATATAATCAGTGAGCTGTTTAGATTGGTAGAAAAAATCAAACAGTTTAATTTCAAATTGAACAGCAGCAATGATTCTTTCATCCTTCTCTATTATTTTAACTAAACAATAGACGTCAGTCACGAGACCATTCGATTCACTATAAATGGTCTATTGTCACCATGCATTTATCTTGCACTGTTATGGAGATGTGGCGCCTCAAAGATAATGGGGTCACGCCTTTGATCTTTTGTGGTCACATGACCATTCGACTCGCGGTCAAGTTCCCCCTATCCATGGTCCATAGTGACTATGGGTCCATCTGGCACCGTTACATAGATATGGCGCCACAAATATAATGGGGTCACAACTTTGACCTTTTGGAGTCACATGACGTCATCGGTGTTATACACTTCTACTTTTTCTGTGCACTGTAATTTGTGTTTTCACAGTCATAGTCACTCTCTACGCTCGCAATACCTTCCGTACGGTCAGCTTACTACATCCTCATGCATGAAATAAGTCTACTATGGATACCAAAACAGCGACCATTCTGTAAGGCTAATCCCGAAATGGGATCCCGGGATTACAATTTTCTCAATCCCAAATCCCGGGATTGAGAATTAAATCCCATTATTGTAATCACTAGTTGGGATGATGCACATTTTATTTGAATGTTAGAAATTATGATAGCATTTGTGCTGGATGTGTAGTTTTGTTTTTTATCCATTTAATTCTAAGAAATGCATCACATTATTGCTAGTGAAATTACCAACTTTTTTGTATACAGTTTCTTTGGCTAATTTTCACTTGTTTTCAAAACGTCTTGATTGCTGATGTAGTTTTTTTATACCTTAGTGAAATTGCATTTGTACTTTTTTGGCATTTTTTACATTTTATTTCTGACAGTACAAGTCATACGTTAATCTTAATTGAGATAAATCACGGGTGTTTGCTGTTTGATATTATCATGTAGTTACTGTCATTTATATGAACAATGCATACTTGTTAAGAGTGCACACTACAGTTGTAAGAATTTGTTGCTGCAAAATGTAAAAAAAAATTGCAAGAACTGAGATTTTGTTTGACAACTGCATATGATCTTTGTTTGGAATTGTGTTGTGAAGCTCGAGAAGATAAGTCAGTCAGAAGAGGTGACGACCCGTGAAGTAGAAAAGGCTCTGGTAACCCTACGAGATACATACAAGCATAACGATGACTTGCCGATATGCTACTTCGAATTTGTCACAAACCCAAAGTCATTCTCGCAAACAGTCGAAAATGTGTTCTACACATCGTTTCTAATTAGAGTAAGAAAATTTTATTACGTTAACTAGTGATAGTCTCCAGTGATTTTTGACTGAGAACAATATTGTTAATCTTCATTGCTTTGACACTGTTGGTTGGATAGTAGGAATGAAAATTCAGTAAAAGTTACCAGTTATTTTCCGAAATGTCTTACATAACGTCGACAACCATAGTGTTGCTATTATTAGCTTAACTTTTGCTAGATTTATAGCTTTTTCATCAGTTTTACTGTGGCTAAATAGCATTGATTTTACACACTAGTTTCATTTATGTAATCATTTACTGATGACAGTGTTATGGCACGAAATAGCTTTTTGTGTGCTGATATGCTGTTAAAAAACTACTCACCCATGTGGCTACTGACCTGGGTTAGAATAATGGTTTTTCAATAGCTTGTATCTTCTGTGGAGTTTACATGCAAAGAGAGTAACAGGAATGATCAGAACGCTTCATTAGCCAATAACCAGTGATGAGCTATCACTGATCGGACTGGATGTGGACATGTGATGCCTGAGCATTATTGTGTATGAATACTCAAATCACTGAAATGATATATGAGGGTCGTTTGATAAATAAGTTACAAAACAGTGTCATTCTGTTAGTTTTTCAAATCTAAAGAATCCAAAATATGCGTTTTGTAGGGAATTTTAATCTGAACATGTGTAAAAATTATTGATATGACGTCATTATTGACGTCATTTTTAAATGTTAAAGACTAATGTTTCGTTTTTCAACATGTTGTTCGAGTTCGCTTAAAGATTTGTTCTGTCTGTCAGCAAACTTCTGAATGCTGATGCAAAGAACGATGCTAGCTGCTGTCCATGCCACTGCAGAACGATTGATTGCACCTTGGTATATGATACAAATTTCTGCCCACTCAGCGTTTTTACACCAAATGTGAACTGTTTCCTTCACAAAGCACTTGTCGCCATATACTGGTTGCATTTCAAAGTGAATCTAATTTGCATTTATATTTTTTTGCCCACAAAAATACAATAATGGCACGCTGTTCATTACAGGAGGATTTCAGAGTCAATGTCGCCGTATTTAATGTTTATAAATGACGTCACAGTGACGTCATCATCATGAAACTTGCAGCTGCTATACTCAAAATTAAATTCCTTACAAAACGTATATTTCGGATTTTTAATATTTGGAAAACTAACAAAATGATGCTGTTTTGTAACTTATTTATCGAATGACCCTTGTACCCGTCCACAAATAGTCAACCATACAAGTATTAAGCACTTGATAGTGATGCAACAGACCGATAGTTGAATCCACTACCTCCTGCTGGTATGTTTGACACCAAACCAATGAGTATACTAAGCTTGTTTGCTGTAGGATGGCTTTGCAAGGGTATTTTTGGATGATGATGACCTGCCAGTTATTGGTACGTTGAGCTCATTTGCACATCTAATTCGATAAAATTATTGTACAGCATAGTCAGTGGAGCTGGGAATAATCGATTCGACAGAGCGAGTTGAACTCAAGCTTATTTAGATTTGACTCACCAATTTGGTAAATTATCAAAGCCAAGTTCTGTTGACAAACTCATGTTTCTGCGCACTGATTGTGCTAACTGCACGCGTGCATTCGCACTGCGCACAACTTTCGTTCAGTTTAACTCCACTATCACTTTGTCGCGTGCTTTCGAAAGCACAACCAGTGACATTAAGTTACCAGTAACTCTCTCTTCCTTGACGAGATTTTTTTTACTTACGAATTTTAGTTAGTTCTTCCAGGTTGATCAACCGATGATGGTGCGCTAGTGTGATATTAGCACGATAGAATAGGCCCAAATTGCAGCTCAAACTTTATGAATCGCCATGCTGTGAACAGCAGCATCATGGGTCAAAAAATAAACAGGACCTATAGTTGCAATTTTTCCACAGACACTGCAAATTTTCGACAGAATTCAGACAAAAGTTGCAAATTTTCAATAGAAAAGATTATGGGTGCTCAACATTTAACTTTTCCTCTAAAATTTTCCCAAAGTGGAGGTTTTCAGCCCCAAATTTGGCATTTGTAAATGATTATTTTCTGATGAGAAAATCTTTGACAATTTTTCGACAGTTAAAAATTTACCGTTCGCAACTGCCCCCATCACCATTTGCCCTCTGGCTACGACGCTTCTGCTAGTGAATCAAATCAAAAGTTTTTCGAATTGAATCGGATTTGTTGTCAGCCAAATCGCGCACCTTTAGTAGTCATGCGCTTTTTGTCTAGAGCATTCTGAAACTTTTGACATATCACATGCATTTCTACCACTAATCATTGCAGTCGCAAAGTTGTCAACACTCAAACAGGTCCAGTTTTTATTGGACCACCCTGTATATTACTTTTTTTGCCATATGTTGCATTGCAGTTGCTAGAATTTTTGCAGCTTGAGTGCCAGATAATTGAGCAACATGCAGTGTATGCTAAACTGTAGCAATTCTTCACAGTGTTTGTCTGTTAGGCAGCTTTCATGTAACTTTCATGTTACATATAACTTTCCGATATATCAGTGACATGTCTTCATGGCCGCAGCATCACTGAGGATATTCTTCTTGTTACATTTCATCTCATTGCAACTGTGGAAATGCAGTCATTATGAAACTGCAGTCAGGCACCTGGGTATCATAGCTGACAGTGACAAAGTCTAGTAGAGGACCCCAACTTAGATCTGCACCGAACTAAGCATAAGAACTACATTTGCTGAGTGTGGATTCACTTTGCCATTCCTGTTGCCTCAAACTGTCTTCCAGATCATCTGTATAATATTAGTGTCACTGAACTGTTTTGTAGCCTGGTTAATTCTTTTACATGGGTTGGTGGATTGTAGAGCCAGTGCTTGGTGCGACTAACGATGTGGAGACTGATAGTAATGATGACGATGACAAATGCCATCAGATGGTCTTGTCATGGACCATTCAGGACTGGAGGGTAAACTGCTTTTGATGTACATTGATGCTTTTTTGTGACTGAGCAGTTTAAGTAGTATTATGAGAAAAATCAAAGTTTTCATCTGTTTGCAGCTGCCTCTGTTCTGTATTTACTGCTTGACGTTCGTTGTTTAACTGTGGATAGCGATTGTTTTGGTGTTCTGCTAAAAAATTACTGTTGAGCTGTGCAGGCATGCATTGATATTTGCAAGCGAACAGGAGTTCAAGTGCTGAATAAATATTTGTCATTTTGCAGTTCACTTCTACTATTTATGGGAGATTAAAATTAGTGTACATATTTTGCATGAGAGTATTTTTGTTAAACTTATTCGATGAATCACCTGTTGACATATTTGGTGACCGTCAACTTTGTGCTGAAAATTAGCACCCTGGTTACTGCTGCTCTGTGGACTGCTCAGAACAATTTTGCTTTTCTATGCCTTTTGAGGAACCTATAAGTGACAGATGCCATGGACAGTCAGACAACATCTGTAATGAGGCCTGTTAGGATGGTCACAGATGGCGGTGTTTTTGGTATATTTCTTTTGGCACAAGTTGCATTTGTGAAAGTGTAAAATGTTTGCGTTGTTGTATTAGGACATCATCGAGACTTTTCATGTAACCGAGTCGATCATACCGACGCGCAATCCGAGCAAGCGTCCGGCGGCTGTCAGTTCTGCACCAGTGATGAATGGCTCAGCCTCGAGTGCAGAACGTTCGCATGCTATGGCTTCGGATGTTCAGCTGACCAGCAGGTGTGCTAGCACCAGCAGGCCTTCAAGTGCTAGCAGGCCCTCCAGTGCAGGGTTATCTAGTGCCAGTAGACCTTCAAGTGCAGGAGCTTCCAGTGTGCAAGGGTCCAGCGAGGCCGGTCCTTCCAGTCTGTCAAAGCGAGCTAGTGGCTCATCTACAACGTCATCATCACGCCGAGCATCTCGAAGGACATACAACAAAGATTCGGACGATGACGATGACTAAAGTAACGTGCTTCACCAATGCTTGTCTTTTTGACACTGAATTTTATTGAACATGTGAGCTGAGAGAGCTATAGTTGTCTTAAACTGAACTGAAGTGGGAGAAGTTGGACATGGTACGAGGGTGTCAGGGTTCTTACAGGTCAGGGAAAATTGGAAAAGGTCAGGGAATTTGTGTGGTCAGGGAAAGGTCAGGGGAAAATATTATTTTTGAAAGTCAGCAAAAATGATCTAGGATCATGCAGACTGCAGATATATGTGATTTTTTGTGTCTCCAAATATTACAAGAAATTTGAGCTAATGCTCACGGGACGCGCGAAAGCCCATGGCAGTTCCTGTCCGCAGGCAGTCACCCATCACAGTACTAACCGAGCATGACGTAGAGTAACTTTGTTTCAACCGAAACGCGCTACCAACTACGCCACGCCACCAACGTCAGTAACGTGGCGCCGCCTTGTGAATGATATAGACTTGCGCAGCCCGATATCGCGAAAAAAATCCGTAGAACCCCCTATTTTGGCGTTCAAGGTCATCCAAGGTCATTGAATTCGGCGCCAATCGACAGCCAGTGTACGATTTCCTATTAGTAATTAATAGTAACCTAGGCCTTATAACTCGCACCGTTACTGAAATACAGCGAGTTTTTGGCTGAAAATCGCAAATTTTGCCCACCCCCGTCTCATTTAGCGACCTTGTTCGGGGTGACCCCTTTCGAATTTATGGAAAAGCTTTATGGTTCCTGAAACTAGAGTCTTTCAGGCAGCCGGTGGTGAAGATTTGGAGATCCTAGCTTGAACCGTTTTTGCCTGATCCACCCGTGTGACAGACAGATGGACAGACAGACAGAATTGCGATGGCTAAGACGCGCTGAAAGCATAGCTGCTTTCGCGCGTAAAAAAGCAGGCAAATTTGCAGCTTCTAACATCCAAAAGCTAGAAGTGTTTGAGCTTCAGTTGGCTTTGCCCCTTGACCTCCTGACCACGGTTTCTGTCTTTTGCATATTGCTCCATTAATACTGTTTCGCTAGTTATGATATTATGTACCATTTCTGACATTTGTGCGATCAGATTATTGTTTCGATAAGGTCAGGGAAATTGTCATTCCACAACTGGAAAAGTCAGGGAATTTTGCTGCAGAAGACTCGTAGGAACTCGGGGATGTACAAAATCAACAATTAAAGTAATAACAATAATTGGAGCTTGAGATAGAAATAACTAGGAAAATAGGTGGACCATCGCCATCACTAAAGGCACCAGCATAATCTGTCTTTTCACCATGTGACATGGGTTGCTGCAGTAATTATCAACTTTTGGTGTACTTACTTGATTTATAAAATTGTCATTGCTGACACAATACATTTCATTTTTTTTTTACTTCTATCAGAGTTACATCGGTCTGCATGATGGAGTGATGTTGCTGAGAATTTGGTGGTGTAGCATAGCAGTAACAGTTTTCGTCTGATCAATGAAGTTACTCTACACCGGGCTGGGTTACTACTTGGATGGGTGACTGCCTTCAGGCAGGTAAACCATCTCGGTATGTAACCAGCTGCCAGGTAAACTCAGCCTTCCATTTCTCTGGGGTAGGTAAATCGAGTACCGGCCTATCTGGCTGGGGTTAAGGTGGGGCATGTTCACCTGTGTCAGGTGGCGGGTAACACTGTGATCCCATATGGCAGGTGATACTTTATAGCTTTGGAATGGGCTATTTTTAAGAGCTATAACATCAGCTTTGAATGTATGTGTGTGAATTGTGCAGAAGTGATGTTCATCAGCAGCATTTGGTTCAGCAACAACTGCATTTCTTTGAATCTCTGATGTGCTGTTGGTTTGCAGATGTCGTCCTGTCTCTGTTTCTGTATTATCTGTACTGGACTGTTGCAGCTATTGTTGCCTGATTTCATGAAACATTGTGCAGATAGCACCTTATTTTTGTGTTAGTTAATTGTCAACATGTTTAGAAATGTGAAAAGGGGGGCCAAGATGACTTGTAACGGTAACTTAATGTTTTTACATTATGCATTAGAGCCAACTCTTTTCCTTCTAGGATTGTTCTTTTCTCTTCCTTAAATTGTGTTTTGATTGTAAAGGGTGCAAAATCTCCTCATAAACATCTCTGGTTCATGTTTTTATCAGTTGTGTTTTATGTCATGGAATGTTGCCTGAAGCTATTGTTTCCATTTTTAGCAGCATCTGGCACTAAACACTGATTTGTTTCTCCCTGTACATAACTGGACTATTTGCTACTGATGGGCGCTGTGCATCGTGTAAGTTTCTGTAGATTTTTAGTACTGATATCATCTCTGGTGCATCAGAACCATGCTAATTCATGATTTTGTGTCTGTGAAATTTGAGTGAAATGAGAAATGGCTACCAATTCAGCTCTAATGCACCATTTAGACACACTGAGAATTTAACAGTTTTTGATCTCTGAGTACAGCTGCGGATCACTAATTTGGTGCTTTAGATCAATCTGGCCTGGCTGGTGATTTACACGTGAGAGCTAGCTAGCTAGCTGTAGCGCATAGTAGCTATGGTAATTCTGTCCGTATATTTGTCTGTCACGACCTGGTACCATTCCAAGACCAGTTGAGATAGAGACTTCGGGTTTTCACCATATGATAGCCTAGTGTCTCTAGTATTTTGTGACAGAATTTCATGCCGCTGGGTGAAAGCAGTCCCTCCGAACGAAGGGGCAAAATAGGGGCACACCTCCTAAAAAGACGTTATTCTACTACTGTTGGCTCGTCTAACGTGAAAATTGTTGCAGATAGGCACAGACATGCTGCTTATCATAACAAGCACTGGCAACAAGCTTCTTAAAAATGCCAACATCGATGACCTTGAACCCCCAAAATAGGGGGTTATAGTGAATTTTTTGTGATTTTGGGCTGCGACACACATTTCAAAGAGTGAATTGCGCCGAAATGACTGAACATAGACCAAGACAACCTGCGTATGATATTCTCAGCATTGGATGTAGATTTTAGCATCAAAGTCCGGACCCGCTAGATTCAAAGAGGCCTGCGCACGCGGGTGTCAAAGAGGGGTACCCTTCTAAAAAGTGGTTATTTATCCGCTGTTATCATGTCTTGTCTAATGTGAAAATGGTTGCAGATAGGCACAGACGTGCTGCTTATCATAACAAGCACTGGCGACGAGCTTTTTAGGAATGTCAACATCGATGACCTTGAATGACCTTGAACTCTAAAAATGTTGATTTTAAGTGATTTTTGGCTGCAAAAGAGTGATGCGATGAAATGGATGGAGATAGACCAAAATTACCAGCGAATAGGAACTGCCATAGGCTCTCGTGTGTCTCATGAGCATTAGCTCAGATTTTTTTCTTGTTTGTCGTGGTTTTCTTTGTTTGTTGTGAATTTTCGAAAAATTTCTGCATGCTTTCAAAAAAACTTGTAAAATAAGTTTTCACTAATTGTTCGGTAATTTTTTTAGTAGTGGATTATCACGCATTCAGTATGTTAGCATTTTTGAGAACTTTTAGCGTTTGTCTGCTGCTTCGTGCTACTGTGAACTTGACACATTCTGCATGTAAATAGGCAGCAACTTTTACGTGACTTCACTGTTTAAGCTTATTGTTACGTGTCCTTGTAGTCTTAGGACTTAACGCCACGCTAAAGTTAATTCGTCCTTCGTCATCATCGTCATCATCAACTGTTTTCAACTCGTCTTACTGATTGATAGCCCAGTTCTATTTTAAACATTGTAAAGTCTACTTGCATCATTATTTGTTGAGGTCTTAGTAGTAATAAGAGTAATGTTAACAACAATAATATTAATTGCTTTTAATGCTGATAATAATAATAATTTCATGTTATTATCATCGTTGGGGTATGTTGCTGATGGCTGATGATATGAGCTTTCATTTGTGGTATATGGCGGTTTTTGTTTTAACTGTTTTTTTTCTGTTGATGTTAGGGTTTGTTCACATAGACACAAGTGCAAGTCCGGGTACCGGTATACGGGTTCCGGTAAACTTGAGTTTTCATGTATTCCAGTGTGAGCCATTTATGTTAATACAAGTTCTGTACGAGTACGGATTCCCTGTCAATTTCACTCTTGCAAGCAGTTTCAGTGCCGGTTGTGTTTTTGTTCAGCCGTATGCAGTAAACTAGGCATAAATAGTATTAGTTTGATTTATAAGTTTATGACGTATATTAGACATCAAAACTTAACTTAACCTCATTGTTAAGTGGTTCATTATTAAGGGTGTGTGCACAGTGCGAACTAGAAAGCAGTCATAGCCGGCAGGTACCTCTGCCAAGGCAAAGCTATTCGCCAGGTGGCGTCACCATCTTCGGTTTTGCAGCGGTTCCTTTATGCCCCCTTTAACGCAATTGTAGCGAAAATTTCAAAGTGATCCAGGATTCCTGCCGGATCACGCCCAAAATTGAATCACTTGTAGTTTATGCCATGCCCGACATACCCTCAAAATTTCAGAAAGATCCGTCCATAACTTTTTAGAGTTATCTTGCTGACTCACAGACAAACAAACAAAAACCGGCAAAAACATTACCTCCTTGGCGGAGCGGAGGTAATTAATAACACTAGCTTTTCTGCATACTATGCAGTTGTTTTCTCTGGAGATTTTGGTAGATATGCAAGCTATTATGAGTTATGTGCTTATACAAGTGACTATGAATGCTACAATCATATGTGTGAAGCTTGTAGTAGCCCGTAAACGGAAACTCAGACTTGCGCTTGAGTCATTTTGAATGCAGCTTTACTTCATGTATTGGTCTAGTGGATAACACATTGTGTCTGATTAACGTAGTTGCTTTAGCTCGAGTTTGGTTAGTACTTGGATGGGCGACTGTCTCTGAACAGGTAAACTATTTGATTATGTAACCAATCGCCCACTTTAACTCAACGTTCCATTTCTCTGGGTTAGTAGGTAAAATGAGTACCACCCTGCTCGTCTGGGGTTAAAGGCGTGTCACGTTTACGTCTTTTGGGTGGAAGGTAACACTGAGTGGTCGCACATGTTAGGTGATGCTTCATAACTCTGAGATGAGTTATCAGACTGATGTGTATTATCCATTACTACGCTTTTAACATATCATTGACCTTCATCAAATCTTAAAGACTCAGAGCTTAAGTTACGATACATTTCAAGTTCAGCTTCAAAAATCAGACTTAAGAAGATAATGCCAGTGTGGATTTCATACTTATGCATTAATTAATGACATAAACTTTGGACAGTTTTGTCAGGAGACTTATTTATTTTATTTATTTATTAGTTCAGCACCGACATTCAAGAACAGAAGCAAAACACGGTACAAATAAGATTACAATGTCAGGCAAGGACAGAAAGGCTCCATACGAAGCACTGACAACTATCCTAATCAGTACAATAG
>Ga0209671_1003381_pt1 | contig 15310 bp, 9 predicted proteins | sample WorMetHERISLAND2_2_FD_187401 | JGI IMG/M metagenome (GOLD analysis project Ga0209671, IMG submission 187401) | Marine gutless worms symbiont microbial communities from Max Planck institute for Marine Microbiology, Germany - Olavius geniculatus... | ecosystem: Host-associated > Annelida >... | reverse complement strand
AGAGGCAGTGTGATACAAGGAAAGGTGAGAAACGGAGGCAGATGAAGATGATAACGTGTCCTGATGATGTGACAATGACATTATGATGAGAAAGGTGATGAGACAGGCGAGCAGATGCATGATGAATGATGATATGATGATATTTATCATTGTTGTTTACCAGTATTTCGTGAAAACGGTTGCAGATCATCATGGGCATGCTTTGCCGTGATTTTTGCGATTTTCACACAAGTTTGCGGTGTGCTTTTTTGCCATTTTTTTGCCGTGATTTTCTACTGTCTCTATCAATCATGCCATAGTACGGTAGTGCTGTTACTAGACGTTGTAAAGTGATTCCAGAGGTGACAGCACCGTCGAACAAAGTATCACAAATACGCTGCATAGTCTACGCCAGCCGTTTTACCTTACCTGCGCATCAGAAATAAATTAAATTACCGCACCTACAACAGCAAAAGTCTCTCTCGCTATTTGAGTAACTTTGCAGAGCGCTGGCGACTTCCTATAGGCTGTCAATAGTAGGGCCTAACCATGTCTCCATCTGCATCGGTTTGGCCGCAATTTTCAATGAAGAGTTTCAAGCTATAACTGGCCATATTTCGGAAACGGTGACAAATAGAGCCTAGGTTGCTATTGATCACTAGTAGGAAATCAGTGGGCCTAGTGCAACAGGAACTGTATATTCTACAGTGCGTCTATCCTAGCGATAGTTGGGCTTAAAGTGTAAGCCTATCAAAATTTCTGTATATGTATTATGTATAAATTAGGCCTACATTTATACTGCATACACAGAGTCACGGATTACGTCCCATACTCAGCTGTCTGTTTTTATTTCATTTCGTTATTTAGTTCGACGACATGGACGACATAATGGAATATATCGATATCGATTATCGAATAATCGAATAACCGAAACGATAATAACCATCAACCCATCACTACTAATGACTCAAAAGCTGCGTTTTTCAATTTGGCCCCGCCCCGTTCGCTGATGAAAAACGCAGCTAAAGTTCAGACCTTCAGAGATGTAACAGTACAACAAAAAACATAGCTCTAAGTTACACAGACGCTGAACGATGTAAAATTAAACTGCAGTTATACTTTTTGATTACAGTACATTTAGAAATGTAAACCCTTTTGTTCTGATTAAGAATTTTAGACTTACAGCGAAAATGTTTTGGTAGTTAGTGCATCGATTCAGCACTACTTCCAGTGTGAGTAAACAAGCGGCGTGTCGTTTCGTAAAGCGTACAAAGCGTAGGTGAGGGTGTAGCTCACGTGAATGTAATAGCTATCTGCTGTGTAATTGACATACTCTACGTATTTCGCGTATTTCTGAATGTGTGACGTGTGACCAATATGTCACTAGTATCGGCGTAATCTGAGAGTAATCATGAGTTACTCTTACGTGTGTGGTCAGTTTCATTTCACTTCACTAGTACTAGTAGGTCCCGTGGCGTCATGGGAGGTTGGGGCAGAGGAGGGGGATTTACTCAGAATTTATGAGAGAATTATCTTTTCCCATAAATTTTGGTTGTCAGAAAATTGTCGGAAAACTCTTTATTCAGTGAATTTTCGTACAAAGTGCAATACTTGGGCTGAGAACCCCTAATTGTGGGGAAATTTCCGGGGAAAATTGAAATTTTGAGCACTCGTAATCTGCTCTGTTGGAAATTTGCATTGTCTATCAGATAATTACATTTTTTGCCCCACATACTTTCCTTACTTACTATGCCGCTGACTATGTCGACGAAACGGTATGATTACTTACCCGCAAATTTCCGATTTCACTCATGTTAATCAATTGCCAAAGATGTCTAAAGTCCGAAAATGAAGAAATATTTATGATCGTTTCACGCTTTTCTAACTATTTTGCAACAAATCGTACATGCGCACGCAATGCGATCTCCACGTCACAGCTGTTTACTTCAAGCGTCTATCAACTGAAAACGATTGTGACACTGATCGTACTGGATTTTAGTTATTTTAATTGCAATTGAATGCGACTACAAACCCTAACCCTAAAGCTAACCCTAATTTTACACTTAAGTCTATAGATCTAAACATGGTTGTTCTCGGTTTTTAGATGCCCACGTGTTTACTTCCGATAGCGAAGAATAGTTAACGCATTGCCTTAGTTACCAAATAAATATCGGGTACGTTAGCCTAAACCTAACCCTGACCCTATTTTTAACCCTAACCCTAAAACTAACTCTAATTTTACACTCAAGTCTGAGATCTAAACATGGTCGTTCTCGGTTTTTAGATGCCCGCATGTTTACTTCCGATGTGAATATGTTTGAAGTTACATTACGTTATATTAGCGGAAGTTTACGACTGCCATGACAGTCCAGTACGATGTTTATGTTGATTTTGTGCGAAGTTATGTTGAAGTTGTTAAAAGTCCGTCTTACTGTTACAGAAAGTTAATTGTTTCCACCACTCAAACGAAACCTCTGACGACAAACATTCATGAAATGTGCAATAAGGTGTGATTACTACAACATTTGCAGGTAAGTAATCATCTTGTTTGGCCATTATGTCAAGGTGAGTTTTAGCATTTTGTGATCTGTGTGGATCGATAGACAGCGACCATATCAAGGAAGTTGTAAAGCACCAAATACTTTGCACATTGGCATTTAACTTTAGTCGTAAATGATTCAGGATAGCTGTTTCAGGTTATATTGTACCAGTACACTTTTTGAATTTGCTGTGAGGGAAAATGGACAATCGCCCACATGGGCATCTGCTCCTACAGGCTATTGCCCATATGAACTAGGGCCTGCTACCACCGGCGAGGATGCAGCGTAGGACAAAAGCTCGTCGACACATCAACAAATAACGTCATAAGACAGCATCATAATGAAGCTGAGTTAGTGTAGTCGGATGCAATGTTCAACAGCTCTGAGCAACTCTCAGATGGATTTGGTTTCGTCGCGTCATTCCTCGCAAAGCTTGACGAGATGCTGCTGCAGTGCACTATCGCTGGCATGGTTCTCTTCGCTGGAGGCTCACCAGTCACCATGATAATTGCGACAGCAGCCATCACGTGATCTCGCTGAAGAGCCTGCAGTATCGACCAAAAGGATGCATTGCTACGATCGACGAGATGATTGAACGCATTGTGCCACGATTCGTAGAGATTGCTGTACTGTCAGAACCACTAAGTGTGGCATTGTGCACATTCCACTTGTCAATGCTGAACAGAGCGGTGAGTCATATTCTTCAGCGGCTAGACAGTGCATAGTCTTAATACAGGCTAATGCCCATCCTGATACTAATTGTCGCTAATTGCGGTACCGGCGTTACTCTGCCTCTGCGGTAGCAGGCCATAGTTTATATGGGAAAATGTTTCTGCGGGCAACTGTTTACGATTGTATGAAGGCCGGGGTCATTATCAACAGCGATGAATAAGACATATCAGAGTTCTTGTCCGTGTCAAACAGGGCTCTTTTTCTGGCACAGATTACATACAACCTCTTGTTGGTGCCAGTTACATTGTGCTGGTGGCACTGTATAGCACATAAAGGAAAATTTAAGACTTCTAGATTCTTTTCAGCCCAAGTGCTACTTTTGTGTCGATTGTTTGGTTATCATGGTAACATCTAGTATTCTCTTAGAAAGTGAGTACATAGCATTGTTTTTATGGTACAGATACTGTAGATGACATATGTCGCATTGCACTGTAGCCCATAATATTCTGTAAGTTTATTTTCGAGTAATTGATCACGTGTGTTTTTGTGTTGTGCAACTGCAGCATTCAGTTCACAGCAGTACTGTGTTGGACCGTCATGTCAGGTCCACATCCATTTGAGAATACAGCAGCTGACGCTTGTCATTCTGTTACTGGACAGGTTGATGTATCCAGTCTGAAAGGCATGAATAGGAATACAAGCCAAGTCTTGTCTCATTTGTCCCATTGTACAGAAACAGATGATAATATTTATTCCTCAGCTCTAGTGTCTGGCAATCTCTGCACTGTTTCAGAAGCATGTCAGCCTTCTTCTGAAAGTTTGACAGTGAAAATGTGTAATGGCATCGATTATTACATGGACGTGTCTACTGCACAGTTGGATAGGAGAAAAGGAGAATGCTTTGAAACAACTTCTGACATACCTGATCAGGAGTTCAATATGGTCAATAAACTTGATGTTGTAGCAGATGGAAATTTGTGCACTGCAGAAATCAATCCTTGCTTACAGAATTCAGATAAAATTGTTAGCAACTTGAATCACTATGTAGCTTCATTGATTAGGAGTAACTCTTTCACTAACTCGTCATCACTCGATCAGTTACATGTGCCACATGTTGCTGCTAGGAAACTGGCCAGCAGTCCAAAGCCTGTTTTGAGAAGGCACACTATGGCATTCTCTCGTCCAAAGAAGCAGGTTACAATAGAAGCAAATGCAAAAGTAATCGAGATTGATACTTTTTCATCAGAATATCCGGAAACCGAATCTGGAGGTATAGAGTTGACAGCTGCAGTTGAATCAAATAGCATTACATCTAGCAATAGTGAGTTCTCTATAACTAGAGTCATTGAATCAGATAACTGTCAGGCAGAAGCAGATTTATTTGATGTTAGTCAAGAAGTTGCTGGAAGTAGTTTGAATGTAGGCAATTTTCTTTTTTCGGATGATGTCCATGATTCAGCCGCATTGCTGCAGGAAGTAGCAGTTAGCAGCCCACAGAAAGACATCGGTGCATCAGATACAGACACATCACCAACACAGGATGGTGAGTTGGTGCCTGGTCCGTGTAGATCATATGAAGTCAAGTATCTGGAGAAGCGTGTCAGACATTTGGTCGATGACGATGACGACAGCTGTGGTGATGAAGCAGACGATGAATCGACAGCTAACGAAGATCTGGATTCTGAATGCAAAGAAGAGAGGGAACACAGGAGGAAAAGAAGGAAATCTGTTGAAGATGAAATAGAAAAAGTCGTCAGCCAGTCACCAAATGGCCGGTTTCTGAAGTTCGATTGGGAAATCGGCTGTGGTTCTTTCAAGACGGTGTACAAGGGACTGGACAGTGAAACTGGTGTACACGTTGCATGGTGTGAACTGCAGGTTTGTAGTAGTTTTATCATTTACATTGTTGTGATGTAGCTCTGTGCAATATTTGTCATTTAGTACACTAATTGATGGCAGTATTCGCTGCTTCTCAGTAGTCAAAGAAATTGGTGAGAAAAATAGACAGATACATGAGTCACTTCATCTGAGTGATCAACAGAGAATGTTTATGGCATTTGTGTAAGTTTGTTCATTTGAAGAAATAAGATTGATACAGATGCAAATCAGTTAGGCCTATTGGATTATGGTAATTATTTCTAACGCATGAAATTCACTAGTGGCAATTACCATAGTAAGTATTAAGTAAATAAAAGTCTGTAGTCTTTTAGCCTCTGTGTTGATTTGGTGCTTTTGTCTTTCCATGCATGCTATGCTTCTACAGTATGGCGTTTTGCAGCCTGCTTGGTAATGCAGGTCCATTTAAGTAAGGCGGTAGAGGAGGTACATTTTTGCTGGCTGGCGCGTGGGACACAGTACAGCAATGGCTACTTAGTCTGACTCATCTTGCTGATCTATAGTCTATACAGTATACAGTTCAGTCATCAGTGGCCGGCGCCTCTGTGCAGTTTATTGCAGCGCAGACGAGCGGCAGCAGTGCAATGCTGCAAGCTTATCCTAGACGCTGAATGGCCATCCAATGCTGTAATGACTTGCTGTAGACAGGGCGCCCAGTGCTGGCTAACTGTTTGCCAGTCACTGTCTGGATCACTGTAGTACCCCACCGGACCCCTGCAGTGGCCGATCCAGGATGTAGCAAAGGGCGGACCGTAGAGCACTTGGGGAATAAAGGGGATTTGGGTTAGCGCCCAAGCGGAATCCAGGCCAGGTGGTGCTGTGTCAGTTTGTCAGCCACCACCTGAAGTTGAAACACTTTTGTTTATTTTTGTACTAAAGAGGGTCCACGTGTTGAGAATTTAATTGAAACAGTTTACTTTCAGCAGCAATGATTGGCGGGCCTCTGATTTTGGTCATTCAATTCGGGAGGGGGCCCGTCTGCTCACATTTTGGATCGGCCAACAGCGCTTTGCACTGCTTATTTTTAGGATTCCTTTCTTGTGTCTGGTGATAGTGATTAGCCTGAACATGACTGTGCCCTGCTGTTATTGACTGCAACAGCCACGGCTATAAATTCCAGTAGACTCAGAGCGTGACTGGCTGGCTGCTGGCTAATGACCCGTGACTTAGACAGTAGACCCATTGCTCAGTGACTGTAGTGTCATGGGAGGTGAAGAGTAGGAAAGGGACTATTGGCAATGTTGACTATTCACGGCTTGACAGAGCAGTTGGTGCAAATGTCTGCATAGTCTGCATTCTTGTAATGTACCAAACAAACTACACTTTCTGACTGGCTGTGGATTGGATTACATTCTGAACTTACATAGTAACCTCGAAACTGATGGCACTGGGTGAGTTATAGTCTCAAGGTGTGACAGCCAGTTTAATACTTCTTATAGCATTGAATTAAATGTTCCGATGTACTGAACTTCTGATTCCACAATCCGCTTAAACCACGATCCATTATGTAATTTACGTTTGAGTGGTACTTAAATCTAACAGCAATTGAAGTTTAATTAAGCTAGGATATCCGAGTGTACTGGTTGTCAGTGACCTTCAAGGTCATTCAAGGTCGATGATTTTCATCTCGTCTGAAACGGCATGTGCCACTTCCTATTAGTAACCTTGGCTCTATCTCTTTTTGTTTCCGAGATATGGCTACTTATAGCTTGAAAGTTTTAACAGAAAATTGCTGGTTAAACCGCTGGAGATGAAGTCATTGTTACCACTGACAGCCTATAGGAAGTCTCCAGTGCCCTATCTGATGGGACCATCGCCAAACCCCTGCGACTTATACCGTTTAGCCACAATACCACACGATTCACGTACTATATTGCATTACGACCCTTTAATATCATCCAAGGTCATTGATTTATGTCATTTAAAAGCCAATGTGCGACATTTTATTAGTGATCAATAGCAACCTATGCCCTATCTTGCACAGTTTAGCCACAATACAGTCGTGACAGACAGACAGGCACTGTCAGGCAGATGACAACTCATACCAGTAGCTCGATCGCTACTTAAGTACGGTCGGCTTAAAAGGCAGTACATTTAATTGAACACTGAGCCTACTCACTGCCATTATGCATCTTTGGATTTGCAGTTGGCGCCAAATGTGTTCTGATTGATGGATTGACTGGTTTGCCAGCGATGTCAACAAAATGAATGTCCTGCGTGTAACTATCATTACGGTATGTGCCGTCGTGTAAGTGTTATTGGCTGTGATTGCGCAGGAGAGAACATGGCACAAGAGGGAGCATGAGCGGTTCAAAGAGGAGGCGGAAATGTTGAAAACATTGCAGCATCCGAACATCGTGCGGTTCTATGACTTCTTTGAGGAGCCGCTGCCAAAAGGAAAGCGTCTGATTGTTCTCGTCACCGAGCTGATGACGTCAGGCACACTTAAAACGTACGTTGTTAGTGTGGTTTTGGTGCAATGACTCGTAGTAAATTTGAAATGTGTTGACAAGAGAGTTTAAAAAAATCAGATTTCTGAAGTTACAGTGCTTGCTGGTAAATTTATTTTGGCAATTGTGAGTGATTGATTGAACGTTTAAATCTTAAGGTTAAGTGGCAACAGTTTTTATGGTCAGGTGGTAAAATTTAGTCCATTTTTATCCACAGTCTGTCTATAAATGCAGCAGTGAAACAGTGAAAATTGGTTCGTAAATGCAAGTTATGGTAAAAATAGTTATAACAGTGGCTTTTTATGAACCTATGATTCCTGTGTGCATCGTGCTGGGTTAATGGTTGTTATTTAGTTACATACGTCGGTTCAAGAAGATCAACGTCAACATACTGAGGAATTGGTGCCGGCAGATTTTGAAGGGCCTATTGTTTTTGCACAGCCGTTCACCAGCCGTCATTCATCGTGATCTCAAGTGTGACAATATTTTTATCACTGGCACGTCCGGTTCAGTGAAGATTGGCGACCTTGGCCTGGCAACACTCAAGAAACAGTCGTTTGCAAAGAGTGTTATAGGTTAGTGAGTGATTGCGTGACAGCTATACTTCTGGCATAGCCTTTGCGATCTGCGTTTTTATCCTCGGATGTACCATATTAATAATGTTCTGTATATACATGTAGATAAGTAGAAATGTTATAAGCTGGCATGAAAAAGTAAACAAGCAGATTGGAGACACCACTGGTCACAAGCATCTAAATCAGCTTTGAGATGGTTTGAAATAGCATTCCAAGCCTAGATCTAGATGTATCAAAGTTGTTTTTGACTTGTACTGTATATTTAATGGTATTCAGCTCTCGTTTTCTGTTTCTTTTTTAATAGTGACAGTTAATGAATTAATTAGCAAGCGAACTATTTGCATGTATGCAGATTGCACATCCAAAGTGTATCTAGTTGTTTGAATCAGCTAATTTTTTACACTCCAGTAACTGCACACTAGGTTCGTCCCCCAATAGCGAACTTTTAGGAATTGATATTCGGAAGCCAAATATGATTCTTGTTGCCCAGCCAAAAGAGTCAACACATTGAGTTGTTATTTGGTACTTTGTGGTGCTGGAATTTTTTCAAAGATACAAAGCATCAGTGAATATTTCAGCGAGTGGTTTTAATGTACTGGCACTATGAACTAGGCATGGGTTGTTAATACCGATATCGAACCGATATTGCAATTTTTAAATACCGATATTGATGCTGGTTTTGTAAATACTAAAAAATGCTGAATTTACTGACCAAAAAATATAGAAAATATCAAACTGTTGGTACTTTTTACCTCAATTAAAACACCAATATAAACTTTGAAAAATACGGAAAAAATGTGCGATACTGATACCAACCTAAAATACCCATACTGGCCAAGCTGTGCTATGAATGCGTTTGTTTGCTGTTGACAGGTACACCGGAGTTCATGGCTCCAGAGATGTACGAAGAGAAGTACAATGAGAGTGTTGATGTCTATGCATTTGGCATGTGCATGCTGGAAATGGCAACAAGTGAATATCCATACAAAGAATGCACAAATACGGCTCAGATCTACCGCCGTGTTAGCTCGGTATGTACCTCATTTTATGACAAGTATGTAAGTAGTGAATTTTACGAGGGTCGTTCGATGAATAAGTTACAAAACAGCATCATTTTGTTAGTTTTCAAAATATTAGAAATCTGAAATATACGTTTTGTAGGGAATTTAATTCTGAGTAGCAGCTGTAAGTCTTATGACAATGACGTCACGTTGACGTCATTTATAAACATTAAATACGGCGACGTTGCCACTGAAATCTTCCCGTAACGAATACCGGTTCGTTATTGTATTTTTGTGGGCAAAAAAGTAATGCAAATCGGATTCACTCTAAGATGCATTCAGTATATGGCAACTAGTGTTTTACAAAGCGAGAAGTTTGTGTTTGTTGTAAGAAAATGCTAGGAGAGCAAACACGTTGTATCATATACCGAGGTGCAATCTTTCTTGAGTGGCATGGACAACAGCCAGCAAGCATTTTTTTGCATCGGGCATTCAGAAGTTTACTGACAGAATAGGACAAATGTTTGAGCGAACTCGGTCGATATGTTGGAAGAATGAAACATTAGTTTATAGCATTTAAAGAGATGGTATTTACTTGTTAAGTTTTTTCATTTTTTTGTTTCTATGCTTTTTGTCACTTGTGGGTTATGATAGATTACTGGTGGGGAAAATAATACACGTGTAGGCTGTGTTCTGTGAGCAGATAACGTCACAATAATGACGTCGTCATCAAAAAAATTTCTACACTTGTTCAAAATAAAATTTTCTGCGAAACGTATATTTTGGATTTTTTTATGATTTGGAAAACAAACATAATGATGCTGTTTTGTAACTTATTTATCAAACAACCCTCGTACATTTTGATATTCTATAACCAGGGAGTTCTTTTAGATATGATGGCTGGGTGATTTTTTTCAGTTCTTATGCAATACTGCATAAAACTACAGACCTTGGATGATGCATTTTGATATCATACAGGCTCAGCCCAGTCATGTGGTAATATTTTGGACACACATTCATTTATTTATCATTATGGCATGCCTTACAGGGTTCATAGGGTCCTTGAGAAGTCCTTGAAAGTCCTTGAATTTTGAAAAAAAATCCAGGCTCTTGAAAGTTCTTGAAAGTTCTTAAAAAGTCCTTGAATTTGAATGTTCCATTTTTTTTTAAATTTTTGCATATAAAAATTTTGAAGAAAGCATTCTTGTAAAATTTGGCATTTCACCACTATTTGGTTATGGTTCACTTGCTTACTTAACAAAATGTCCATAAAGATGTCAACAATCTGCTTTTGTCATTAGTTCAGTATTGGTCAGTACACTATTTCACTCTAAATTTTGACATTGATGACTGTCTGGAGCATAAGAGGGAAGATTATTGGAACTGGCATTATTGTTAGTTACGTGCGCACACTTCGGATTGGCCGTTCTTACAATTTTAGGTTTAGGTTGTTTTTAGGTTTTGTGTCTCATAAACGTTAAACTTTGTGTAAAGGTTAAACTTTTTGTTTCATTATTATGTGTATGTGCATTTTGCCTGGACAGGCCGTCCTCAAAATGACCTATACTGCGTCGGTGGGATGTAAAACTCTACTCACTCTAAATTTTGATGTAGCACGAGTATGATATGTTTTTTATCAATATTTTTGGTACTTGAAAACTGTAATTTTAGGTCCTTGGAAGTCCTTGAAAAGTCCTTGAATTTTGTCCTTTCAGTTTGCTATGAACCCTGGCCTTACCATGTCAGGTTGTGTAGAAGTTTATACCTCATTGGCCATTTTTTGGTCCATGCAGTTTTTTGGTAGTAACATATAAGGTTGTCACTAGTAGACATTTTATGAAATTGTGTTATCCATTTGCTAGTAATTTAGTTGTGATATTCAGAAAATGAAGTACTGGTAGTTTTTGTTCGTTGGTATGCTGGATGTGTAGTTTACTTGAACCCTTTTATGCAGGGCATTCGTCCTGAAGCCTTTGAGAAAGTCATCGACTCAGTCATAAAAGACATCATCCGACGATGCATCAGTACCACTGCATCAGAGAGGTATGCAATAACGTATGCTGTCATTGTCTGTTTTTAGAAATTGTTTAGCATTTTTCGATTGTGGCAGTTTTGGTTGTTTTGTTTGTCTATATTTTGTATGTTTCTGTATTTCTGTAGATAAATGATATAAATGATACTAATTGATGTATACAATTACAATGAATCGTATGTAGAGTTATTACAGAAATCTACTAACTTAGAATTAACTGTTCTGTTTTTAACAGTTATTGTTCATGTAATGACTATTATCTTGTATAATCACAGGTTGCACAAAGTATGACTTTTATGTATTCTGCAACTTTTTGACATTGTCTTAATCTTTAGAACCTGACACAAGCATTTATTTTCTAGTTTTTGATGTCAGCTATTTCATCTAGCATTAGCGTGGTTTGTTGTTTGGTGCTGTCATTATAATAGGTCATAATGTGGGTCTCGCTCATCTGTCTGCCAAGGAGGCAGGAGCTTGTATGATAAGCACGTATTTTTCATGGTTGTACTAGCTTCTAACTTGAAAACTAAAGGCACGGAAAGCCAAAATCGGCGCAGCTGTTCCCCAGGACGTGAGTTAACCTGCCTGCCAATTTTCAGCTCAAAGTGTCAGCAGTCAGGCAGTGGTTGTGTTTTTTTGGCTTTCCAGAATGGTGCCATGATTTGCTGTGGTCTTGACCTGGACCTTTCCGGATTGACTGCAAAAAAGAACGTCGTTGACCTGGAACAGATGTTGACACACCCTCAATTCGAATTGCCTATAGCATGAATAAGGTTCTAAACAAGTGCTCTGTGCCCTACAAATTTATTTTCTCAATGAACACAAGTGCTGGCTAACAAGCCGATGAATGCACACACCTGTACGATTATCTTTACGCACAGTAAAATGCACAAAACTACATTAATTGGTACGTAACTGCATTATTAGTTTCATAATTGGTGAGAAACAGATGTGTAAATAATGTGTTTGATTGGCTGACAAGGTGCGACGTTAATCACCCTCCCGCGCTGCACTGGCTTTATCCACTTTTGACTCGGAAAGCTTTTGGGTCGACGCAGGCCTTTCCGGAACGACTAAAAACGCGAAACTTTTGTTCCAAAAACAACAAAAAATGACTTGGAGCAGCCCAGACCTAGTCAGACCTTCAAAAACACAACCAGTATGTTGTCATTGGGCTGACAGTTTGCTCATTGTACGCTGGACACTGAACAGCATGAGGCCATAAAGAATAATGCTGTAAATGTAATTGCAGTGGTCATTGGCGTGCATTATTTGCCGTTACAGATACACAGTGAAAGAGCTGCTGCAGCTGGAGTTCTTTGCGGAGGAGACTGGCATCCGAGTGGACATTGTGAAGATGTCTGCATCGTCGGCAGTGGATGAGGTACCAGCTGACGTCATCCAGCTGCAACTGCGAGTTATTGATCCGAAGAAACGGCGTCTGCAGCAGCGAGAGAATGAAGCTGTCCAGTTTGACTACAGCATCAGCACGGACAACCCAAACGCTGTTGCTCAGGAGATGGTATTATATGGCATTCAGTTCTAGATTTAATCAGATCAATGAGTGTTGCAGCCAAAAGGCTGGGTAGTATTGAATCATGATATCGTTAGTTCATGCCAATCAGCTGCCACTTCTGAGGTTGTAAATCACCTTCGGTCTTGAGTCTGTTTCATGTAAGAAGCACTATAGCAAGTACCGGATTTTTACTTTTACTTTGTTTTTTGCTGTCTCATGAGAATTTTGAAATGACAATGATTATTGCATGAAGTGCTTTCATGTTTTCACAATGTCAGGGGACTATGATAGCTTGGCATTGTATGTAATGGATAACATTTGGCTGACATGCCAGGAATTGGTAGTACGAATTTTTGCACGAAAATGATAATGCTAAACTTTCACACGAACAGCTGTACGACTTGAGATTTCTTGAATGTTATTGAGAAGCAAATAGAAGCGCTTTGTTGATCAGACTTCTTTTGCTGTTTTTTAAAAATTTTGAACTGTCATATATTTGTTAAGGAACCATTAATGAGTTCATTGACACGGTGCAGGTGAAGTCAGGGTTTGCCTGTGAGGAGGACGTGAAAACGATCAAGTCTCAGATAAGTGGTCGCGTGCAGCAGCTGATGCGTGAGCGCGAAGGTCGTCGACTGTCCATTGCCTCAGCTCCAGTGCCTGCTGTCGACGGTCAGTCCGCTCTGACGTCAGTGGCCAGCCACATGCCTTCAAATCCTGCAGCTTCTACCCACAGACAGCACAGTCAGGACAAGGATGGATGCATCGATGGTTAGATAAGTCTTCATCACTAGGGCCCACAGTTTTCCGTGGCACAAAATTCCCCAGCTCACCGTGGCAAAATTGTTTTTCCGCAGCTTACAATTAAAGTAACTGAGCTCTTTTCTGTCAAAAAACTTTACTTGTTGAAGGCTGGCGTTTTGCTCAGTTATGCTAGCAGCATTCAAAGAAAATTACTAATTTTTAAATGTGCAGTCTGTCAAGTCATATTGTGTTTATTTATGACTGTGTGTCGTATTGCGATGGCTATTAGTAAGGCTCACTGTTTCAGGCAGGTCAGTTTGATTTTTTCCGTGATATAATTTGTCTGTTTAGTTACGTTGTAGGGCCAACGATTGTACCGATCATTGGTCATTTCTCATTTTTTGCAAAATTTTGTGAAATTTCGCGGAAATATCAAAATTCTGCGTAAAAGGGCGAATTTTGTGGCTCAGCTTAAAATTCCGTGAAAGATGGAAGAGAAAGAATGACAAAGTAGAAGAAATTGGATAGCACTAGTGGGCAACTGGTGTAGTGACTGAACTGTGCCGTAATCTGTTCCAGGTTATTAGAACCTGAGCCATAATTTCACAATGTTATAGTTGGCTGATAGTGTACACTTAACCTTTGAATATAACCAACCATGATAAAACCAACCACATTGTGCTAGGGCAGTTTCATGCAGTACCGTACTGTTGACATCAGTTGCCAGTCATTTCTTTTATGAAGTGGTTAGGTGCAGCAGCATGAAAATGTCAGAAACAATGGAGGCTTTTTCAGTTTTTTTTTTTATCACATGTACCACAGTTGTATTCACCATGCTTGCTAGTTGAACGCAAAACAACTAAATACAGTGGCATGGCATAGTTGGTAATGCGTTTCGGCTGAAACAAAGTTAGTCTTCGCCGGGCCCGGTTAGTACTCCGATGGGTGACTGCCTGCGGGCAAGTAAATCATTTCGGTGCGAAGCCTGCCAGCTAGGTCGAGTCAGCCTTCTACCATCCGCAGGACAGTAAAATGAGTAGTAACTCATTTACATGGGTTACGAAAGGTGGGGACCTTGGTACAGCTGACTGTATTGTTGCACCAAATTTCGAAGTAAGTTGTGAACATCTGTGTCTTGTGATGCAGGAGACCAGCATTGTGTACCTGTGACGACGCTGTTGCATGATGCTAATGTTGCTACCAAGCCGTCGCTAGCAAAAGCAAGTATTGTTGCACCAAATTTCGAAGTAAGTTGTGAACATCTGTGTCTTTTTGTCGTCTGTGGTTTATTTGTTAGTCAGTTTATGGCAGTAGCCAGTAAGAGACTAAAGCAGAGAAACTGCATATGTGTGTTGTGTAAAATTCTCAAAGGTTTTGGTGTATTTCTGGTCTGTACAGAAAAGTTGTTTAGAAAATGGCTGTTAAAACTATTGTTTTCTCTATCAGAGGCTTTCTTTTGCCCCAGTAGCTGGTTTTTCAGACAATGTTGGCACTGACGTTCTTTGTTGTTTGTAGTCCAGAGACGGTGCTTTTCACATGTGCTGCGTAGTTGCTAAGTAGTCTGTAACACCATGCAGCTGTAAATTCAGTAACTTAGTACATTATGCACTAAATAAGCAGTAAAATCTATTCAAGCATATTTACTTTAGTGTGTGAGCAATAGGTTCATGATACGGCAGATAAAGGTAAAAAGTAAAGGTCGTCAATTTGTATAGCGCATCGTCGCAAACATGCCTCTAATGCGCTTTCGTCACTAACCAGAGCCGCCTGCCGCACGGCCAACGTGTGCAGCCTGCAGACACAGGCTGGCGCAGCGGCCGGCTAGGCAACCCCAGTCAGCTGTACCAAGGTCCCCACCTTTCGTAACTCATGTAAATGAGTTACTACTCATTTTACTGTCCTGCG
>Ga0209671_1003379_pt1 | contig 15312 bp, 7 predicted proteins | sample WorMetHERISLAND2_2_FD_187401 | JGI IMG/M metagenome (GOLD analysis project Ga0209671, IMG submission 187401) | Marine gutless worms symbiont microbial communities from Max Planck institute for Marine Microbiology, Germany - Olavius geniculatus... | ecosystem: Host-associated > Annelida >... | reverse complement strand
GCTGAAGATGGCTGCTGGTGAAACACAGGTGTCGACGTGGATCCCGCCTGGAATCCTGTTTGCAAGAACTCGCGTCGGTCGTCTAGATGTGAGACGGCGGCCGACCGTGATAACGGGCTATCCAGCCTCAAGTTGGACGGCGGGGGTGTCCACCTGGCTTCGCTGCGATCACTGCCGTCCCATCGGCGCTTGAACGGCGGCGTGGCGGCTGCTGACGTCATTCCCGAGTAATGTGACGTCATCGCCGAGTAGTGTGACGTCATGGCGTGCCGTGCCAGCTCGACGTACCCTCCAGCGTCGAAACCGCACACGGCGCAGACGTACAGCGACGAAAACCTTGAGCCTCTGAGTGAATACATGAGCGCCGGCGGCGGTGGTAGCGGCGCACGCTGTGGCTCTGTGTTCAGCTCTGGAGAACTCAGCTTCACTGATCCTGCTGCTGGTAGCTGGTCACTGGTGGACATTCCCCGCCAACTCGCCCTCCTAGCATCAGCAGCAGCAGCAGCGGCGACGGCTTGTGAATCAGGAGGACTTGCGACTCCCATCGGCGGTGTCCATATCACAGCCTTTACATCTGCCGCGCATGTAGCAGACAGTCCAAACTCCGACATCATCAAACCATCAGATCTGGTCGTAGGTTGTTTCTGAAACTCTGCTGAAGTCCCCGGTGCTGTTCCAGCCGGCAGCGTCGCCGCCGACTTGATATTCTTCGGTCGAGCTCGTGACGTCGGTGATCCGGGCTCAAACGGCACGGCTCCGCCCTCGGGAATGCTGCCGTCAGGATTAAGCACGTAGCCGCGGCCGTGACCCTTCTCCAGCAGGTGGCGCTTCAGAGCGTTGCTGAACTTGGACGAGAACCGGCAGACGGAGCAGCGGAAACGATGGACTTTGGTGTGCGACTTGAGGTGACTGGCGAGCATCGACGACACGGCGCAGCGGTACGGGCAGATAGGACAGCGGATCGGCCGCGAGTTGAGATGGTTGCGCAGATGCAGCTCGAGATGGTGTCGGTACTCGGTGACAAACGGACACGAGGCAGTGGGACATTCGAGGATGCGCTCCGGGCGAATGTGAGTACGTACGTGATCGTAGAACAACTTCTGTCAACCACATCAGACACAACTCATGCGAGTTTTTAATGCATTAAGTTACATCGTCGTTTAGTTTGAGTGAGTGAGTAGTTTCTTAACGGCACATCAGCACAAAATAGGCCATTCAGTGCTATATTTTGTTTGACGGAGAAGCAAAAAGAAAGCAGACGGATAGTTATGCTACAGACAGATAGCTGTTAGCGCATGTGCCGCACTAGGAGTATCCTAAAAACTGATCAAGTATATGGTAGTAAACAACTTCTGAAAATCTGAAAATCTTCATTTACCATCAACAGTAGATCGAGTACACTGTGATATATGTTACCTCAAAAGTAAATATTGCTTGACAGAGATCAGAGCCTTAACTAAGTATGCAATTACGACAAATTGAATCATAAACTTTTTCAGGAACCAAAATGCTATATTTAAAACTATAAACTGAAACTTACAAAAGATCGCTCATAAATTTTCAAACCGGAAATTTCACGAAGATAAGTACTTTTTGAAGTTGCATTAGGTTGTTAATTCCCGGAAAATTTAATTCCCGAACGGGAACCAAATTTCCCGGAACTCAAACTCGAGCCTGTTGTACAAATATTCTGTAAAAAATCGCACCAGATTGGTGGATTCGAAGCCGCACTTTCGACAGCGTTTGAGCGCCGGTTTACGCTGAGTGTTGGCGGGACGCTGATCTTCAGTCATGTGACAGTCCTCGTGATGTCGTTTCAACCGTCCCGCGTATGACGTCATGTAGCCGCACAGGCTGCAGCGATGTTTGAAGTGCTCCGACATGTGGTTCAGGTACAACGAACGAGACGTTCCTGCGCGCAATAATCCATAGATTAAACATTTGTTCGGCGTTCAAACTGGTTAAATTCTCGCTGTTTTCCTGGCCCCGACACACTCTCAGATCGTTGCTAATTCACACCTGCTGTCTACATCTGTAGACTAATGTGCATTTGTGCTTAAACCATCGGTTATATCATAACAAAAAGCGACACTTCGCTCAGCTAACTAATCGCAAAAACAAATGAAAAATTGTATGGATTTACCCAACGTGATATATAACGACGGTATAAAACGCAGAAAAGAAATTAAGAATGACTTTGTATATGTGACACAACTCACAAAAAGTCACAAGAGCCACCAGAAAAGTCTTTACATCACTGGATTCTATTACTGTGCAGTTATGTTCGGTTGTGCGCTTTATTTGATCCAGTTTACCTTATAACGACTTATTCAAGAGAGCAAACATCGTAAGTTACCAACTTACCGATGTACTGGCAGACGTGGCAGATGTAGCTTTTGGCTGGTCCATCTTCATCGTCCGCGTCATTGAATTCTCTCATAATGTAGTCGTCGTTGTTCGTTACCGGGACCGAGGTACCAGCTTGCTCGGGAAAAACCGGAAGTGACGTCATCATCATCGCTGCGGGACTGTTCTCAAGACGCGCCTGTAACATCCGCGAAAAAAGTGAATATTCTGTGATTATACACACATGTTTTATTTATATCAGTTTTCACTGAATAAGTGACGACAAAAATGGTAATTTATTTGTCGAAATGGCCTAATGTTGCAAAAAGGTAAAGTTCGCTTCTGGGACTTGAATAATTTTTAAAAAGTCAGTCGACGAGCGAAAATTAAAACCGGAGACTAAGGTGTCGAGTTTCAGATTTCTAAACTCACTCACCACACCACCGAAGCTTTTCAACCAGTGCGTTGTAAACGATTCTATTTAATTTAAGTATAGAATATATATTACAGGCTCACAGAGAAAATGTAAAAAATGTTAAACCAAATCGTGAATTATTGTCGTGGTCACTTAATGCAATGTTAAAGGTTCCAGGTTAAAGAAACTGTATAGCGCTTTATAGGAAACCCATCACAGAGCTACGGAGCGTCACCTGCCATATGAGATCACATAGTGTTACCTTCCACCCGACACAGATAAACGCGCCGGCCTTAACCCCAGCCAGATAGGTTGGTACTCGATTTACCTACCCCGGAAAAATGGAAGGCTGAGTTGACCTAGGCGGCTGGTTACACACCGAGATGTTTTACCTGCCTGCAGACAGTCACCCATCCAAGTACTAACCAGGCCCGGCGTACGGTTAACTTCGTTGAGAAGTGAGGGGAAAGTAATATTGTTTAAAATAGTACAAAATATTGCCTCGTCACGCTCGGTGTAACGTACGTCAAGCGACATTATTTCGAACAATCGCATATGCTAATTTCGCGACGAGGTATAACAAATTACTACAAATAGCGACTGGGGCATTTATGTCGTTATTGGAGATTTCTCACGGAAGTTGCAGTACGAATATTACCCGAAGCCAAAGGCAAACATTGTATAAGTTGGCAGTAGGTACTAGCCTGTTTGTCGAGATGACGCGGCTGGTGGTCCGGCGAGTTATACGCTGATCCTGCAGTAGTCTGAGACAACGTGCCGCCGCCGCTGCCGTAGAGTCGCATTAAAGTCGCCAGTGGGTCGCTGCCGTCAGACGTCGTGGTCATCAGCCTTGGACTGCGGCCGACGGTCGGCGACGCCGCTACGAGCGAAGTGTCCGCAGGCTCGGCGTCCGCCGGAGACGACTGCGACGTCGGCGCTATCGGCTTGCGATCCCACAATCCACCACTCACCACACCGGAGACAGCGCGCCAGCCGGTCTCTGGGCTGGACACGAGCGCTGACGACGACGTGGGAGCGGCTCCAGTGTCGACGAGTCTACTCATCGGCGGCGGAGCAGTCACATCACGCGGTTGGTCTGACGTCACCGAAACACCGGAAGTTGTATAGTCACGTGACAGCATGACGTCACGCAGTGGAGTTTGAAGGCTGTCGTCGATGAGGCACTGCGGCGGTGGTGGCTGACAGAGCGGCGCCGGAGACGCGAACTGACGATGTGCGCCCAAACCGGTAGCATCAATATCATCGGATGTGGCCTCTTGCTTCATTGCCGGCATATATACCGAGCAACAACTATTTACGACTTGTCCACAGTTTCTTCTTTTTATGCCTACAATCATTATCGTCATCATACTCGTTTTCCAAAACAAACGCAACAGTTAATAATGTGCACTTTAATCGGTTGGCTGCCACATGAGGATAATGCCTCACGAACTGGCAGCCTGTGAAATAAACTGTGTATTCAACAAAATACAAAGCGCGAGAGAACACATGCATAAAAAATTATTAACAACAAGAAGTGGAATAATGCAATAGTTACGCAAAGGGGCACAAACTGTACCACTAAGTTAGCGATATTCACGATATGTATTCCCGTACACTATTGCTTTTTCACTTTTACAGAATTTCCACCCATACCTAAGCGAATAAAACTCGGAATCGCTAACGACACGGGTGGCGCTAACAAAAAGTAAGGGAAGTAGCAAGAATCGCCGGTGTGACGTGCGTCAGCTGATCAGCAAGCGCGCTTCTACGAGGAGGCGCATAAGTCTGGCCGGACACAGACAAAACACCCCCACGACAAAAACCCTCCTCTACGCCCTTGACGCCATCACCGTAGTATGCCTGCTGACATTAGGCCCTACATGGTTCCCGTGTGACCAACTCAGCAGTCAACTTATGAAAATGTTTATTTACCAAAATGGTAGAGGAAAAAAACAATAATAATAAGAGGTACACACTTATAACCAACAATGTGTTTCTCGCTGTGCCACACTTTAAAAGTCGCAAATCAAACTATAAAGAAGGGAATGCACTTAAAGCATGCTGCCCCCAGTCACCCATGACTTCAGCTCGCAGTAATTCCACCTCGAATGTTAAGTGCTTTTAACTCAGCTTCGGACAGCTTCATCTCGCGGTCTTTGATTTCTACTTGTTACTATTGCGACGAAGCATGGCATTGCTGTCCGTTGGTGACATTAAACGCACAAGAAAATCACAACGCATGTTTTAACAGCATTGCAATATGCAAATCGGTTTCATATAGTAATATTTGGCTGTATGCACTGATGTAATGTTTTGACTTTTCAGCGCATTAGAGGTTAATTTAACGATATGCGCTACATAAATTCACATTTTACTTACTTACTTACTTACTCTGACAGCATACGTTTCATCAGTAGAGGGGATTTGTTGAACATTGATAAATGCACGTGAGCAATCACGTCTCGCAGCCCATTGACTGCAGCTCCTCATAAAGACAATATGCGTACCCGGTACGGTAGTAACGGTCTCTCTCTTTCTTAACGGTACACTGTAATTTGGCCTGGAATTTAGCGTAAACAACGTACTACGCCTCCGCTCAAACCTCTTACATATATCAGCCCCGAGTCGTGTTTGCGCATTTACGATGTTTTCTGAAAAATTATACGGCTTGCATTGCCAACGCTAAACGCTAACTGGCGTTATTACCGAGTCAACTGCCGCTATTATAAAGGCATAAAACAACGACGTAAATGGACAAAATCTAAGTACTGCAGGTTGCCCCGAGTACAAAAAGATCTGTTTTGCATTTCTTTACGACTGTCGTTTGTTTATGACTTTTTATTATATTGGCTACAGTGAGCACTGTAAGTCCTGTACATAATGTTGCGGCCTACAAATAAGCGAAAAATATGAATAGTTCAGAAACAGTTACTACACAATTTTAAAACGATTTTGCTATAAAATTTTTAGTCATAGCAATAATCTTTGCAATAGTCCTATCTTGTATCATTGTCAAATACATATGCTTTACTTACTTCTCACGCTTTTCGATGCAACGCACTGTCTCGAAACAAATAGGCCTACGTGCAACTCGCAAAGCTGAAATCATTTGCCCAGTTTGTAATCGTCACTTTGTTAGAAGCGATTTATAGTTGTGGAACTTGTCTGCTGTAACAAAGACGCCCCGAAAATACACCGACCGCTAGCCAGGTGTCGTCGCGGCCATAAAAAGCCGGATCTATAATTAGTAGTGGAGTTATTGGCGAATCGCTGTCGGGTAATCTAACTCGAGCACGCTTTGCTTTGCCTTGCCGAGGCGACTTGTAACATCTGCTCTGCAATGTGACAGGAAGCGAGCGCCTGTCCAGTGTTATAACGACCCATGCGCAAAACTATTAACGCACTACGGAGACTTTGAACGCATTACAGTCACAAGCAAACTAGCTTTTGCTGGAAGTGAACAATCCACATGCCCCCATCTTCTGTTGCCCCACCGCAGCTTTTATTTTCGTATTATACACGAGAATTAATCAAATAAACAGGACTTAGTTCGTTGCCGGACACTTCGGACCGGAACTGAGTCCAAAATGTCTTGGTCCGAAGTACAGCAGTCAGACCATGGAACTCTACATAGATAGCAGCATAAGACTTCCTTGGTCAGACACTCAGACGCCCACGGTAAAAGCGTAATGCCAATTACTTGGCGTCTGTAGTCTGTAACAGCGGGCCGTAGTACAGTTCAGCTGCAGAGGCGGCTACGTATGCGATAAAACAAAGACTTAACTTAAACGCATGCACTTTCATCGTAGTTTTGTCGCGCAAAGAGGCACCGCCTAAGATACACACTTAAGCATCGCAAATCTTTGCTATTTAAAGTAATTTAGAGCAGCTTTTTGAAGTCTCAAAATTATTTCTCGGCTGGCGGACTTGTTTAAAGACTCCTACAGATTTCATTTTTTTGTGTTTCACTACTGTGTTGTCCTGTTTTAGTTTTAGTCTGATGTAGTCTGTCAACTGCTTTAATTGAAGAATTTGAGTGAGTGTTTCGCAAAACTTGAACGTACGTCGACTGATGTGCAAAGGAAGACGCTGGAAATGCAAATTTGCGAAACTGTAATTGGAATTTGCGACACAATGGCGGTCAAAAATGCAGGGGTGGAAAATGCGAGAATGGGAAATGTAGCACAAATAATGCAGGGCCGGAAAATGCGAGAAAAACAAACTACATGTGTGGTTAATGTGGTTAAAATATGCGTCTGAGGCTATAACTGCATGCAAAAAAACACGTATAACTGTTCCGTTAAAAACACACAATTTCTTGATTGGCAAAAAATGTCAGACATACAGTTATTCAAATAGGTCTATCACGTATAAAAACTTCAGTTAGCCTCAGCCATCAACACTTTTAGGCTATATTACGTAGGTGAAATATATGTTAACGATTCAAACGATATAACTGCATGCAAAAAATTACGTAAAACTGTTCTATCAAAAGCACACAATTTCCTGACAGAATATGGTCAGATTTAGGCCTACAATTATGCAAATAAGCCTCTCGCTGTCCGTATTCGTAAAGCCTCTAATCGTTACGCTTAAAACATTTCAATACAGTTTCGAGTGAGTAAAAAGCGTCAGATAGGCCTATAAAAATTTCTTACGCTTAATTTCCAATAAATTGCTAAATAGCAATAATAGCAACTTTTTTCTTTTAGATGTAATATGTTTATTGTACGGCGTCTAAGGGGTTACTTTTCTCCAGACACTGTGTAGAAGTACATATATCAACTAACATTTTGTGCTCCATTTTCCAGTCTCGCATTTTCAGTCGCCCTGTGCGAAGGACGATGAATAAGTAAGTAACCAAATTTATACGGCGCACAGTGTCAACGAGAGACCCGCTGAATCTCAGACGATCACCCCAACATGCAGTGCGTTCACGTATATCTAATAATATGAAACAATTCGTGCGATATTATTGTAGTGCGAATGGCTCACAAGCATACTGTTCTTCACACGCTATTCCCGAAATTCACGCCGATCTCGCTATCGTGAACGGCGTTCGGGCTACGCGACAGACGTGGGCACCTACACAATGAGACCTAATTACAGTAATAGAAATCGTGTGGTGACAAAAAAGCTCTCAGGATATGGATTGGATTGTATCTTTTAATATTCGGTGTGTTAACTTACCTATACATTAATAGATTACTAGCGTCATTATTTTGCGCGACATTACATATGAGTGTTGTTTTGTGAACGAGAACGAGGCTGGTTATTTTTCGTATGCGATAACTAAACTAGAGCTGAAATTGTTTTGCGACGAGAACTTCCAAAGTTTCTTAGCACTAAAAAGAGAATTACAGCTAGAGCGAAATTAAGAAAATATTCTAAAATGTCAAAAAGTATCAAAGTGTAAAAATCAAACTGGCTGCAGGTAAGTTTTCCCTGTTAAGCAGTCCGCGACTATCACATTAGGCCCTAACGTGAAACCGTTTTCAAGTCTTACGTGAATTACTATGAAATTAAATTTTTTATTTCCTAGACCTAAAATCAAAATCAAAATATCAATTACTAAAACTTAACAAAAATATATAAGCTAAAATTGTTGCGCCGGACAAAGTGAATAAAAACTAAAACAAGAAAAACTATGTCAACCCTGTGCCAGCATATTATCGGCTGTCCACCCATATACGCTCAACCAAAACCGTAATAACTCTGCGAAACGTTCACACCAATTTAGGTTTTCGACCCCTTTTCGTTTTCGAGTTAGGAGCAAACAGAGAGGCAAACAGGCAAGATTGTAATGCGGCCTATAACGACGGCTGCGTAGTGGTCAGACGTCGGTTATTTTCGTTGCCGGCAGCGGGTCTACTTTGTCGCGTGCGTTCTTCAGACGTAACGTGGATGATGAGACTTTTTATAGAGCCGATTCGTTGGTAGTTTTAAACGTTCATCAAAGCACCGGCACACCTGCTGTAGCGCAGGACAATGGTCAGCAATGCATGCATGCGCCATGTCGTGGCGTGGTTTTAGTTGTTAGTTTGACGCGCGGCCACTGGCCAGTCGGTCCGTTCTTTGTCCGAGCCGCGTTACGTAATCGCATGGACCACCCACCATCACACGTCCACAACGAATGCACCTGTCACCTAGAATCTAGTCTAAACTTTGACGAACCTATATCTTTGCACTGAGCTGTTAGCCTGCCAAAGCTCATATCCACATCAAACGAGTTAAATATCTAACAGTCAACCGACGAAGACTAAAATATTTAATCACATTATATAGTCTAAGTCGAACGATCTTACAATCCTAGGTTCGTTTGCAAGCGATCGAACTTCAAACGTTTGTTCCAAAAGGTGTTTCTTATTTGCCTTTGGTTGCTTTTGACCGACACAAACTCCTGGTCCGTCTGTCGGATGTAGGACATTTCCCCCCTGTACATGTTCCCCTCGGACGTTCCCCCTTCCTTATACTGTTACATGAAAATCGATCGAGTGCTAGATAGTTGCATAATTTTCGGTGAAAGAATGCAGCAAACATCAAAACTCTTGTGTTATCATTAATAGGCCTAAATAATACGTCAAACAAAGGGCAAGTCTGAGTCTCAAGAAGTCTCACTTCTCAACTTCTCAAGAAACAGCTGCGGACGGCGACGTCAAAGTGGCACTCAAAGCGCAGTGTGTGTGCCACAGCAAAGATAGTGTCTGCAATCTATCGAATTTTGCTTTTTATGTAGCCATACGTAAAAATGTGTGCTTTGACTACTTCTACTCTCCTGGTTCAGTCTGCATTGAGTCGAGTTTAATCGTCTCGTGGACGCGTAAGCCTACATCCATAATTGCTGTTAATACTCAACGGCGACGAGACTTCAAAGGCAGAATTGCTTTTTGGTGTTGCAAGAAATTTCTGCTCAGGCTTGCGCTGACTCTGATAATATGTTGTTACTGGCCTAAGGGGGAAACGTCCTAGGCACTCGAAAAGCAGGGGAAACGTCCGGGCGGGGGAAATGTCTGAGGGGGAAACGTCCGCAGTTGACAGGCCCAGGGGGAAATGTCCGGCTCCCGGTCTGTCAAAAACAAGAGAAATTCGTTGACGTCAAACAGTCAAAACGGTGATAAGAAAGCAAATTAAAAATGTAAAATTAATCATATGCAGACATCAAAATGTGCAATATACAAAACAGTACATAAAACTAAGTATGTTTTCTTTGTGAAACTAAATTCAATTTTACTACCTCATCTCAAAATTATTGCTATACAGCCTTAAAAATGTTAAACGATAATAATGCAAAATATGCATTGCAGAACGCTATCTGATAACAGTCACTGACGGCCATGTGAAAGCAATTTGACCAAAGTTGAGAGGCGGTTACTACCTGTAACCCTCCTAAAGTTGAACTTACGTAGGCCTACCGCGTAACGCTAATGAGGCACTTGACGCATCATTGTAGGCTATCAACGTCTGCTGTTGATACGTCATACACGTGCAGTAGAATCAAACATCAACTAAAAGCTTTTAAGTTCACTTATGCAAAACTGTGTAACTTACAGCGTAGTAATCTGACGTCCGATTTTCATCAGAGAATCTGCATAGTGCGTGTCTCATCGCTTGTCGCCCGCCGACTCTTGCCGGTAACGATCGCAGACTGACGTCTTGGCTTGCGCAACTAACGCAGGGAAATTGACACGCACGGACGCGTACGAAGGCTTTGTCGTACTCCAAAAGACGACTCTGGGCCTATGTTCTGCTTGCTTGTTACGCTGAATGGACGACAGTTGAACCTGGGCGGCGAATAACCCCCACAACAAAAACCCCAAGAGTCCTTCTTCACACAATTAAGCTCAATTTCATATAACTGTAGATCCGCAGAATTTCACAGCATTTTGATCGTATATGTACTTTGAAAACAGAACTGTTCGATACTGCCAACGGTAAACGTCAACACTCAGCCTAATGCCCTAATCTCTACCATTATGCGACTCTTCATTCGTTCACGAGAAATAAATTTGTTTCCACGTATTGATTTTTACTTGTGTTTGCTCTGCCTTCGGTGAAATAAAGATTGACTGATTAAAATTAATTGACATATAGCTAAGTTTAATGGCTCCATCATTCTATCATTCTCTCATACAGTCATAAAATATTTGTTTTTGACATACACAAAAGTATGGAAATGTGGCATTTGCATAGTGGAGGGGGTTTGTCGTGAGAAGGTTGTGTTGCAGGGACGTTTCGTCGCAGGGTTTTTTGTCTGTCCACCAGCAGGCGATCCAGCCGGACAGCTCAAAGTGGGACGTCGGACTCGCGCACGACGCACGACAATGACGGAAATAGCCGCGCAGCAGGCGCCGTGCAAGAAGGCTCCAATTATTGAAATGCGACACCTTTAGTTGGCCGGACGACCACCGAGTTAGCGTTACGTTCGGCGTTTTATTGCTGCGATCTCCCACCACTGCGTTTTACTGCACGCATGCTAATTACAATGCAAAGAACGTGCATATGGTCTATTTTCGCCTGCAGGCAGCTCCACGCATAATGCCTTCGCGCTAATCTCCACTGGAGATAAACGAACATGCAAAACAAGACAAAACATCACTTGGACGAATTAATAGAAGAGGTTTTATAGAGCAGACAGTCTGTCGTCGTAAAAGATTGCTATCTGTGTTATAGCAAACACTGAGTTTCGAAAACAGACGTTGGCATTTTTCTAGGTTTTAGCGAGTTGTTTTTATGTCTTCTGGGGTATTTTGCTTCTGCTTTTAGTGTGTATGTTATACGTACTCAGTCGTAAACGAAATTTTTGCACGTGTATGATCAACCCACACGCGTCGCTGAAATTTCAAACCTCTTTCGCTATGGGCAAAATGCTCTTGCATAGTGCTTGCAAATGCTGCATAGTGTTACAGCTATGGTCATTACGGTATTTGAGACCACGGGTTGCGTCCATTGGACGGCTGATAAATGATGCATAATTCCCATGCTCGCAGCCTTATTGCGATTGCACAAAGGAACAGCTCTGTATATAGTTACATATGAGCTCTTAGCTCATATCTGTCAAAATACGAGGACATAAAAATGTCCTCGTATTTTGACAGATCTAGACAACGTCCGCAGGGGCGCCATACAAAAAATTTGATTGCAGGGGTGAGTGACAGTCAGTGATAAAACACTTTATGTTTTATGTAGCCTACCTTATCAAATTTTTGTAGGGTCATGTCCCTGACTCCCTCCTACACTGACATGCCCATGAAATAATCTATTCTAAGCAATAAATATCATCACGGTAACAAAAATGGCATAGAATTAAACAAATAAACTGTTCCATCATTAACTTCGGCTTTCAGTCGCGGTAATCCAAATATACGACTCATTTATTTTTTTTAAGAAAATGCACTTTGGCCAACCGTTGTGATATGGCCGCATTCCCTGTAATTGCGTCAAATAGTCAAATCTCTTAATGAACCTACGGATAAATATCTGAGTTTCTGACCAATAATAAGGTAAGTCAATGGTCACAGCAAAACGATTTGTGCAGACACATTCCACGAGCGCAAAAATAATAAACAATTTCCCAGTGCCGTGAAAGGAGGAATTACCCAGATCAGAAGCATTTAGCCTAGGTTTATTCGCCAAAAAATGCAAAAGTACACCACACAAAATGAATACAAGAAATATAACTGCCACTGAATACTTCTTTCAGCGTTTGCTGTAATCGTTTATGTGATTAGCCAAAACACAAAACGGGAATAGTAGATTCGCTAATGGCTAGGATTTGATAATTTATCAGAACCAGATGTAAAAAAACATTTTTAATGTTTTTTTTATCAAAGTATAAAACATATGTTTTTAATGTTTGTAAAAAATTTTTTTCAATGTTTGTCATTTTTTTGTTATGTTTTTATTTTTTAATGTTCTTGTGCTTTTCAATGTCATGTTTTTGTTTTTGTTAAATCGTTAGAATAAATTGATACAGATGTGTTAAAAACTGTTAACGTAACTAGTATGCTTGGTATTTGTTATGACATTTGAATGTTTAGTTCATAATTGAGTATGTACCATAATTACGGTTACATAAAATAAAAATTGCCCAAAGTAAAAAGTAGCGATTGGAAACATCTGCAGTTTAATGTGTTTATAATGTTTTTTTCATAATGTTTTTTATAAAAGTATAAAAAATTGAAAACATGTTTTTTGTGTTTTTTATTTGCAAATGAATGTTTTTAACATCTGTGCTCAAAAGTCAAAACAGAACCATTGCAATATCGTGCATCATTTTGCTACGTGCGCCAGCATGAAATTGTGCATCTTGCTGCTGCGTCTGATTGAGAAGTCGTTTATTATACAGTAGGCCTACGTTGACGAAGAAAAATGCGCGAGTGATAGCGGGAGCAACGAAGCAACGTTGACAAACGAGTCGTGACAATCGGCGTAAACTCACTCGGACCGACTCGACGACCGGCAATAAACTGAAGCAATACAAATATACCACCGGAGCGCATATCTGCATCATTCTCATAAACTAACGTGGTTACCGGCACTCTTCCATCTTCCCTTCCCCTCACCCACCCGCACTCAGCCTTTCTCCCGCTGTCTTGTAGCGTCTACGTCTCACCCATAAAAGACAGGGCCCGGCGCGCATAAAAACCGAACTCGGTTCACATCCCCACGGCGCGGGCAGCGGATAAAAATTCTCATCCGGTCGTTCGGCGCTCGGTCGGGCTGGTGATGGCTAACAGGCTGCGGTCGGAGGTCGACGCCGCGGCTGCTGCTGCTGCTGCTGACCGCTGCCCGGCTCTGACTCATACAGCCAGCAGCAGCCGGGTCAGCGACCGCTTCGAAACGCACCGAGAAATTTTATATTCGCGGAAAGCAGGCGAGAGAGGGGACGGGAGCAAAAGGAGGAGGAGAGGACATAATACGGAGTCCGTCCACTCCACAGTCCACTCCACACATGGTATCAGGCAATGTCGGTGCATTCGCGCCTCGTGGCGAACTGCGATGGGACTTGTAAAAAGATTTAATCGACACTGCAGTAGTGGCTGCAAGCTAGCGGACTAACGACACCGCTGTGTGGGCCAGGACCAGTACAGTACAGTGCGGTTGACCGTGGTCAGGCGGGCTGCTGCTGGTACTGTCGGCTGCTCCCATCTGGGATAAACACGGTACTACGATGACGGCTGTGCTATAGCCATTGGTCAAACATGCTCGGTACTCTGTCAAGCTTTCAGATGAAATGAGCACGTCACCAGCAGCCTGTAGCAGTGGCTTCGTGGCAGGGAAGGGATTGCCCCCCCAAAATGGGGAAGCTGTCGAAAAATTAACGGTAAATCTTGTTGTAGGAAAATTGTCGTCCATTTTAAGCTGCTGAAAACCCCATTCTGAGGAAATATGAGGAAAAAATTAAAATTTTGAGCGTATATAATCTTCTCTATCGGAAACTTAATTGCCATGTCCCCGCCTTTTTTGGCCGACTGTTAAAGTCAAGTTTTTGGTATAATGTGTCTGTAGTCTGTCTGTCATCCGTCGTTTATAACGCATGTATTGTAGCCAATAGGTAGGTTTTACCAGAAAACTTATTACACGACTTAATAGCCCTGTGTGATAACTATCCGCGTGCAAAATTTCAGCCACAGTGCAAGAATCCTATTTTCAAATTTGGCGTTGAACAAAGATGGGGTAAGGAAAATATGCGTTTTGCAACCCATAAGTCGCCGTATCCTAGAAACGGTAAGAGATAAAGGATGCCGTTGATCACTAATAGGAAGTCGCATAAGCCCTTTCAGATGACATGAAAATCATCCACCTTGGATAATCTTGATTCTTGAAGGGTCATGCACTTAAACTCAATACACACTCTGCTATGCCAGTCGTGCGGTATTGTGGCTAAACGGTACGTCGTAGGGGGTCGGCGGTGGCACCGTTAAATACGGCAATGACGAGTTCCTATAGGCTGTCAATAGTACATAAGCTTGTCTCTATCTGCAGCGGTTTGACCACAGTTTTAAATGCAACCTTTGTCCCTGCAACCATCACCCATGTGCGCCGAATTACCTTATCGTATCCTAACGCTGATTCTAGCGTTCAATATGGCACTGTCACAATATAGGACTGCCGACACTCTGGGAAATCGTTTCTGCGTCCGGAAGTCGGATGCTGCTTTTTGGATATGGGCGGTACGGTCGGCCTACCCTAACGACAGCTGGGCTTCTTGCTCAACTCATCTCGCCGCTGGCCTGTAGTCTGTAGCCTACTGAAGATCAGTTATAGAGTCTACAACATCTCATCACGCTGCCCTTGCCATACAGCAATATCTGTGTAATGCCAACGCTGTGACTGCATGAAATACAAAACAAAAAAATTGAGCTAATGCTCACGAGACGTGCGAAAGTCTATAGCAGTTTCGGTTCACGCAAAGTTAATATACAAATACCAAATTCTTCATCTGAATTGCATAACGATAATAAAAAATCGCAAATTTTGCCCACCCCCTCTCATTTAGCGCTCTCGTTCGGAATGGCCCCCTTCGAATTTATGGAAAAGCTTTACGG
>Ga0209671_1003377_pt1 | contig 15316 bp, 10 predicted proteins | sample WorMetHERISLAND2_2_FD_187401 | JGI IMG/M metagenome (GOLD analysis project Ga0209671, IMG submission 187401) | Marine gutless worms symbiont microbial communities from Max Planck institute for Marine Microbiology, Germany - Olavius geniculatus... | ecosystem: Host-associated > Annelida >... | reverse complement strand
ACCCTGCTCATTGCAGTTTGCTTTCAAATTTTCCATCTAGTAAAACCACAAGAATGCAAACGACGTCGTACTGTACGTGATGAATGATAATTGTCGAGTCAGTATATCATTTACATAGTTTATAATTTCAGCCAATGCTTTTTTCTGTGACGAAATAATCTCCAATCACTACTTCAATGAGATTCGATGGTCTGCCAGTTTAAAGCCACTTTTCTACGCTTTGTCGACATTTCCATCAGTTCAGAAACTTTTGTATGCAAGATGATCTTGCATTTAATGTATTCGAAATGAATAATTGCGTAGAAGTACTATTACTTGATTTTCTAAGAATTTTCTTTTGCTCCTTTGTCAATTCTTTGCCCATGGTACCCACAGCAGTTCAATCGCTTCGTTTGTCAAAAACTTTTCGATAAAATGACGTCATAAATGATGCAACACATCTTACATAGATAAAACTACTTGACCATAGATATAAATTGGATAGCGATACGCACAAGTGCAAAATTTTACTTATTTTACTTGCAGAGCATTTCATGACTTTCCACCGTTATCATTGCATTGTGACACACTTTTGGCCTCCCACTGTACTTTGGAAATTTTTGAACAAAATTCTGGAAAAATTCAGATTTGGAAACGTTGCTTTCCAGAAAAATTACAACCCTGAATCCCATTGACTTAAACTTTGTTTTAAAAATGAGTTTAACCCCTAAAATGCCAAAATCTGGTAAAACCGACCAGGTTGACTTAGCCAGAATAATTTGGTCGGAATTCATGCTTTAGTTGTATTTGTTTGTATTGCTAGGCATAAGTTGTAAAGAGTTGAAGACAGAAGCTGATAGTAATGATGTTATTGAATGTTCATATGATGACCAGCCAGCACATGGCAGTGACACCAACGAGGATCATGTCAAAAAGCCATCGAGTCTGAACACGTCGCGTCTGATGGAGTTACTGATAGGTAACTGGACTTTTCATAACATGGACTTTTTGTAGCATGGATGATTCCTACGATGGACTACCCGTTATTCATACAGGACTCTTGCAGTTCCTTGAAAGTCCGTGCATTTTTTCCGGATTTTCAAGGCCTGCAAAGTCCTTGAAAGAAGACATGGTCCTTGAAAGTCCTTGAATCTGTGTCAGAAGGTCCTTGAAAGTGCTTGAATTTGATTTTCTAAAACACCATGCTTGAGTCTGAGTGGTGAATAGACTTCATCATTACTGTTACTTACTGATGTTTTTTTGATTGTAAACTGCTTATATATGCTTATAAAAGTGTTGGTTTGATTCAATTCAGTTTTCCTCCTTATATATCCTTCGTATGGTCTTTGAAAGTTCTCGAAAAGTCCTTGAATTTGATTTTGACAAATGTGCTCAGTTTGATTTGTAAACCAGTTGGTTTGCTGTATTTTTGACCTATGGACCCATGGACTGGACGTATTTAGTCTTTATATACATTATCATTGTGACTTAAGACACACTTGTGCAAGATCAGTTATGTATTCCCTGTATTTACATTGTTGTTGGTTGAAACATGGTGAAAATTATCCTTGCATGCACATTGCACAAAGTAGTTTATTTAGTACCAACGCATATGAAAGTACAATTCAATTCAGTTTGGTTAAGTTAGTACACTCTTTAAAAACAAAATTTCTCAGCGGTCAGACCATTGCGTAAGCTTGGCTTTGAAAAGATGAGTTGTCAGCTGAGATTCGTTTGATATTGACCTGATTAGAAAGCAGTCTCGGAAAGGCATGGAAAATGGAGATGAGTGATTCTGAAAAGTCAAAGAAAGCCACTTTCAGTGCTCTGTACCACTGTATACAGTTCTTGTACTATGGTTATTTGCTAAAAGCATGCCACATGCCAAGTCTGATAGCATCCAGTCCACTGACCGACCGCGCTGCAGGTCACATGCTCTGTCTGTAGCTGGAAGCTGGTGGACAGGGTCGAGATGTGCTGGGAGATTGGTATCAGTCTGTTTGGGTAAAAATTTAAAAAAGTTAAAGATAAAAAAGAAAAGATTATGAGTGCTCAACGTTATAATTTTACACTTCAGTTCCACCGAATTGGGGGACTGTTTGCCCCCGAATTTTGTAGCTTTGGAAGGAAATTTTCTGACAGGCTGAAGTTTTTGGAAGGGAGGGGCAAATGTATTACATTGAAACCACAGAAGAGCAGCATTGCCTTTTGATCCCCCCCCTGCTATGATGCCACCACTGGTCGTTGTTTTCATGTAACACTGTAAACAGATGTCAGTTAACAAAACCTACCTTAGAGACTTTCACACTCAGCCTTGCAGCCCGCTGTCTGTCTGGAGGATAACAGGGAAGATTATTAGAACTACCATTATGTTAATTACATATGCACACGTATAATGGAGTTCTTACAATTTTAGGTTTAGCTTTTTTGTATTTTGTGTTTTGTGTTTCTGTAAAGGTTAAACTTACTGTTCCGTTATTATGTGTTTGTGTGCATTCCGCCTGGAAAGGCCATCCCTGAAATGACCTATACTGTGTCGGGTGGGCGTGGGACGTTAAACCCTACTCACTCACTTGTAGTGTGCACAACACTGTTGCACTAGTAGCACTAGACAGCACTGATGACTGTTATATGAGTTTTACTTAACGATGATGTTAGAATTATGTTCTTCTGTGGTTTCAGCGAAATGCATTTGGTCGTTGGGCTTCACTGTTGAGGGTTTGGTGGCTTGGAACTTATTATTATCAGATAATCTCCATGATCCATCACTCTGCAGCAGTAGCTTTAAGCATGGTTTAAAACCGATACTTTTTTGCAAGATACAAGTGTACTCGGAGCAATAGAGATGCTTCATGATCTTGCAATGCATAAATTTAGTGTTGACATCAACATAATTTTATAATCACATTGTACATGTTATGCAGGTGAAAGTTCATTTGAGTTGAAGACTGAAGCTGATGGTATAACAGAGTATCCACATGATGACAAGCCAACAGCCTATTTGTGTTTGGTTTGTGATAAACGGTTTAAAACGAAAGGATATCTGAAGGTTCACCAAGAAATACATAATGCTGAAAAGCTGTATTCTTGTGCTCAGTGTGAAAAACGTTTTGCTACTAAGTATTACTTGCATAACCATATGAATGTTCACCTCGGTAAATACAAGTGCCCTGAGTGTGGAAAATGCTTCATGAACAATACAAGGTTAACAAGGCATATACAAAGTCACTCTGGAGAAAAACCATTTGAATGTTTTCTCTGTGGCAAACGATATGCCTCTTCCGATAAGCTTACTGATCACATCCGAATTCACAGTGGAGGTAAACCACACAAATGTCCCGTGTGCGACAAGGCATTTGGTCAGACTGGAGAGCTAACCATTCACATGAGAGTCCACACAGGAGAAAAACCATACAAATGTTCACTGTGTGACAAAAGTTTCAGTGTGTCCAGCAGCTTGAAGTCACATAATCGTTTTATACACAGTAAATTGAGACCTTACGACTGTCGATACTGCGGGAAGCTGTTTAAATGTAAAGGCACTCTGAGGTGTCATATTCGTATTCACTCCGATGCAAAGCTGTACTCATGTAGACACTGTTCGGACTCTTTTAGAAGGTCCGACCAACTCAAGTCACATCTGCTGAAGTCGCATAATGAAGGTACTTGGTTCTCATGTCACATTTGTCAGAAGAAATTCGCCATCAGTGGTAATCTTACGACACATCTGCTTTGTCATGGTGAAAAGATGTATCTTTGTGAGGAATGTCCAAAGCGTTTCTGTACAGCAGCCGAACTGAAGCGTCACATTCCCAAACACTTGGCTTTTGGACGCTTCTACTGTGGTTCGTGTGGTAAGTATTTGAGACATAGAGAAACTGCTGTAAAGCACTTCAAGAGATGTTCCACAGGTTAAACTGGGATACGTCAATGTGCTAGCCAGGCAAGACTGAGACAGAAAACGAACAATCCTTACAATTATTGCTTGTTGGACAGAGTTGCTAGCATTCAGGACGTGTGATAACATGTGGAATTTATCAGGAGATTTGCTTGCAGAAAGTTTTCACGTTAGTAACCAGTCCAGTTACATAAGAATCAAGTCAACCAGTGGTGTAGCCTGGAAGGGTGGCAGGGGCGACTGGCCTCTCCAACTTCAGTTGTAGAATCAATTTGTGCAGTAAAACTAACAGAATGTATACCTGCAACATTTCATTTTCAGGGCTTTTTTGTGGCCAAAAATGTGTTTGTAGCTTTGGCTCCACCTTGGACTCCACTGGGGGAGCTTCCAGTGCTCCCCCAAACCTTATGGTTGGTTGGGAAGGCCCCTCTTGAAAAAACTCACCCCCAGATCTTGGCCTTTGGCATCGATTTTTTGTCCTTTGGGCCACAGTTTGCCATTCCCAACTCCAACTTCTGGTTGTGCCCATAAAGTCAGCAGTAATGATTTGCGTTATGCGATGGCTTGTTAGAAATTGCTACTGCTACGACTGTTACTACTAATGAGCCATTTCGTGCACGATCGTACTTGAATTGTACTGTGGTTTATCAACGTAGAAGGCCTGCTTTGGTGTGCAGTACAACAGTGTTTGGGGTGTCGTGCAGCAGTGAGTTATCAGAAACTGTGTAGGAATATTCATGAAGCGACTGAAGTGTGGAGCAGAACATTGTCGACACTGTTCTGGGGGTGGAATGGAGGAAGCATCTGCTTGCTGGTGTTCACACAAATTATGGTCGATATTTCGAATATTTGCTGTCAGCAGTTGCCCAGCTCGAAAATTGGATAAACTCAATGCTAGAAATTTAGACAAAATGTGCTGAATGTGTGTTATTTTAATCACATAATCGTACTGCATTGAATATAAATGTAATATTTTGCTTATTCCATTTTCGTTCGGTGAGGTGGAAACTTAAATTCTTATTTGATGGCCAGTTGTGTGTGGAATATTCATACTGCAAATTATTAAAACCTGATAAACTGTCTTCAAGTTACGACCGATAAAGTCAGAGTCCCTTTTTGAGACAGTGTAGAAGGGCACTGGACAGTGGCGGTTTTAGGCCCAGGCCCGGTTTTCCTCCAGGACCCGCCTCCAGTTTCGTGGCCAACCATGATTTTTTGCAAATATAACACAAACATTGATTTATTTGCGTTTCCAAGTTATAGAACAGTGGGCAAAGTTGCGGCTTCCATTGAACGTCCAAAAACCAAAAGTGCTCCAGCTTCAGGGAGGGGCAAAACCCCCTGACCCGGACACCGCTGACTGCTCTGCCCCCAGACCCCCGTTATAGTCGCACTACCGCGCTCGTCATGGGGCCGTGCCCCCTCCCCCAGATGTTTCGGGCTAGCACTGAGACAGCGAAAAACCTGTGCCCGCGTTATGTCAACAACCATTTTTCATATTCGCCAAGTGGCAGCACCGTTTTTCCCCAATTCTCATCAACTGTAGACTGGGTCAGATCCAACCTTCCCTGAAAATTTCAGCCAAATCCACCTTCAAGTTTTTGTGAAATCCTGCTAACAAGCCGAGGGACAAATAAACGGCACCAATCACATAACCTTGCCTTTGGCGGCAGTGGCTTCTACCCCCCAAATCTGGAATCGAAATCGGGCCCAAATTTCCCCTTTTCGGGCTCCTTCCCTCTTTTCCACCCCTCCATCCTTCCTACTTCTTTTCTTTGTGCTTTATCCCCTTTCCCTTGGCATGTACTGTATATTCTCCGGTGATAATAGGGATGGTGGAGTTTTCATCAACACCCTTAACAAAACTTACCCTTCTATTTTTCACCGACTTGCGCCCACCAGGTGTAAAAACCCCCGGTTGGCGGAGGTGATAAATACTCGTACATGTACTGCGCTGCGAATAGCTCGAGGCGGCGACTTGCTTGTTTGTGTCGCAACGTCGCACGCACGGCTCAGCAGCTGGTTGCGATTAAGACGACAACAATTCCGCCGACAAGTCAACTATATCAGCTATCGCGCTGACATTTTAATCGAGTCGCCGCAGCTTGATAACGAGACGCCCGGTTGTGTCACGCAAGTCACGCCGTGCAGTATGGCCGTGTGCCAGCCAGGGCCCCCTACTAAGACTTTCTGTGTGCCTAGGGCTGAGAATTTCAAATGGGCCTAACGTTGGTTAGCTTAACGTTGTCTGGGCAGGAAGCGGTGCCCCTTCCGATTTTTACGGATAGCGCGTATTAGCTACGGCAATTCTGTCTGTCCGTCTGTTCATCACGTCCCAGTACCGTTCCAAGGTCAGGTGAGATAGAGACTTGGGTTGACACCATATGATAGCTTAGAGTCTCTAATATTTCGTGACAAAATTTCATTGGGGTCCCCACGAACGAGGGGGGGGGGCGAAAGAGGGGCACCCCCTTAAAAGGCGTTATTCTGTCACTATTGGCTCCTCTAACGTGAAAATGGTTGCAAATAGGCACAAACATGCTGCTTATCATAACAAGCACTGGCGACTAGCTTCTTAGAAATGTCAACATCGATGACCTTGAATGATCTTTAACCCCAAAAATAGGTGTTTTAGTGAATTTTTCGTGATTTTTGGCTGCGGCACGTACTTCAAGAGTGAATTGCGCCGAAATGGCTGTAGATAGACCAAGACAACCTGCGTATGAAATTTTCAGCATGGAATGTAGATATTAGCAGTCCAAGTCTGGACCCTCTATATTCAAAAAGGCCTGCGCACGAGGGTGTCAAAGAGGGGTACCCCTCTAAAAAGTGGTTATTTTTCCGCTGTTGGCTTGTCTATCGTGTAAATGGTTGCAGATAGGCACAGATATGCTGCTTATCATAACAAGCACTGTCGACGATCTTCTTAGAAATGTCAACATCGATGACCTTGAACCCTAAAAATATTGATTTTGAGTTATTTTTTGGCGATTTTGGCTGCATAAGAGTGAACTGCGACGAAATGGATGGAGATAGACTAAGATTACTTGCGAGCTGGAACTGTTATAAGCTCTCGCGCGTCTCATGAGCATTAGCTCAGATTTCTTGTTTGTTAACTTCTGGGTCGCAAAATGTCAATTCTGCTCCTAAATTTCCCCAAGAATAGGTGGAGTTTCACCGCTAAAATGTTGCAGTTTTGGAGGGAAGTTTTCCGTCAAGAAGATTTTCCGACTGCCCATTTTTGGGGGGTGGGGCAGTTACCCTCTTCTCTGCCGCCACGATACTGGCTGCTGCCCCGTCCAGCTCATGGTTAATAATTTAATACACCGCTGTATATAATGTCGCTGTGTATTGCTTTATCTTGTCGTTTATTGTACAGTGCATGCGGTCTTTGACATTTTGTTGCATTAAAGAAACATTTAATTTTATTGATTAGGTAGAACCATGATGGCGACGTCGACTGATCGCATCCAGCGTCTGAAGACAGATTTAATTTTAAACACTCAGCGGGGTGGGTCGGATTTAAACAACGTTCACGGGTACAAATGTGTCACGTGTGGAACTTCACAAACTTTCCGACGTTATTGCACAAAAGAGGAAAAGGGTTAGCGCGAACCTATAACGGGTGTCCTACTGTCCTTGCCCGCGGCGGAAGTAGGATTGAAGAGGTGGGGAACTTCCCTTTCTGTTCCCTTTTCTTTTTACCTTTCCTTCCCTTTTTCTCCCATTTTCAATCACTTCCTCTTCCCTACCCCTTGCCATTCGTTCTTTCCCCTTTTTCCTCTCCCTTCTTCCTCCCGTTGAAGCAGGCGCCATCAAATATATCTACCCTAGGGGATCTGAGGAGCGCTGTAAGCTCCCCCTGCGGGGTAGACGAATTCGAATTTGGTGCATTTAACTTTTAAAATCTGACATCTAGTGGAACCAATTTTTCTTACCTTGAAATTCAGGCGGACAACTATACAGTCTGAAAATAGGAGTTGGGGGGTACTTTGGCCACTGCCCAGTGCAGTTCCGGGGCAGGGCCAGAGAGCCTCTGGTCAGGGGCGAAGCTCAGTGTTGGCAATCATGTGAAGATTTTCCGATTAAATAGGCCTATGTCGTTTAAAAAATATTTTTATCGATATTGACTTTACGTTGTCTTGCCTCGGACAGGAATGTGGCCGTATTGGTCACTGCATATGACTGACTGGAGCTGGAAGTGGGTGCGGCATGGCCGGATTGGGCGCAACATGCTGAACATACCTCAGTCCGTGTATGAGACTAAAGGCGCGTACAGAGCGACTACGTAACTGAACTGGACTGAACTGAATTCGCCCATTGGTCAGTTCAGTTCAGTTCACTTACGTCGCTCTGTACGCGCCTTAAGACTGCAGTGTGCGTGCACGTGACGCAAAGTCTGCCGTGCATGCCGCTGCCCCCCTCTTTTACCCCGCTAATCCAATCTTACTATTGTAGAGCTGTAGGCATGCCTAGTACTGGTGGAACTGATTTGACAGCAGCAGGTTAATTGTCATCGCAACTAGTCACTCACGTCCGTCATCGGCACTCGTTCAGTCAGTCACCAACTCACTGCGCATGCGCTTGCGTTATCGCATTTTATGCCACCAGATCTCGTATTTTAAGGCTATAGAATGCATCTAATTTGATTGCAGCTGGGGCTCCGCCCCAGACCTGCTGGGGGTAACTCACAGCTCTCCCATAGCTGCATTTAAGGGGTTGGGGTTACACAATACAATACAATACCTACACAGACTGTCATTTCTAAAAATTTCGTCTAAGCCCATTTGATGGACGATTGGATGATGGATGTAATTTGTACTGTATGTGTAATGAGGCCTCAAAGAAATTGGGGCATAGGACCCCTCAAAGCCTACACCACTTGAAGCATTCTTTCCATCCATCTCGATTTTTGAAAAAAGAACATCAGGTTGGGGTGTCTATAGTTTTAACAGTTTTCTCGTACTAAATCAGCAACAAGACAACACACAAAAGTCCATTAAAAGCGTTAATGTCTGCGACAACAAAACTAAATTTTCGTTTCCGAAACACAGGGCCTAGGCCTACTAACAAGTCTGGTTAAGCCTAGGCCTATGTACAACTGTATGGGCTTAACTCTTAAACACAGTGTTTATTATAGGGGGAGGTGGCAGGTGTAATTATTTCACTGTTTGCTTTAGTGACAGTATGTACATCTCATAGTGAGTCCAGAGCTGCACAACATACCAACTGTAAATGATCACGATTTGCGTACTTGTGTTGTTTTACTTACTAGATACAGCACTGCAGGAGTGGTTAAGCGAGCACACAGTGCGAGCTTATACCACTCCAGACAGTGCGGTATCGTAATTAAACCACGTTTAGATTGCCTAAACTATACCGTTGTTTGCTTTATGACACACGACTTCAGTTCAAAATTGAGAAAAAAAAGTACCAGTGCAAGCTAAGAGTAGCTTAATCTTGAATCAGGGCTGGAATAAAACGCCCGCGTAACCGTGAATGGCTTATGCCACACAGTATTTGGCACAGTACAGACGTGTATTTTACACGAGCTACGGAATGAAAGACAGTTTGTCGGCGAGCACGTTGACAGTACGCATGGCTGCAGTCTGTTCAGCACCCACAGAGTTCTATGAGTCGTGGCGTCGTGGCGGGGGGAGGAACTGCCCTTCCATCTAAATTTTAGCCTCTCAAGAACTTTTCTTTAAAAATACAAAATTTGGAGCATTTTGGAGGGATATGGGAGCAAATTGGCATTCTGAGGTCCTGTATAATCTTTTCTGTCGGAAATTTGCAGCACGCTGTTGGAAAACTGCAACTAATTCGTGCATCCTGCCTACTTTTTCAACCCATGACATGGCTGTGTGCGTCGCATTGTCAACACTGAAGGAAATGTTATACACTTTGAGCATAGTCGTCAATCGCGGGCGTCGGGCGAGGCTGATACAGGCTCGGGCTGTTGTCTTCCGCAGTGGTCGGCGCAATGTGCCTTCCATGGGCACCAGTGGCCGCCGCAGTCGCAGCAGCGTAGGTCGAGTACACACGCAGTAGGTCTGCAGCAGCAGCTGTCGATGATGTCGATGTTTGGGGCCGTACGTGTAAGTCGTAGTGAGCTGTAGGCAGCGTCGTTGTGTTCAGTGACGGCCTCCACGAAGAACTGGCCGTCTCCGACGCTGACTGCAAACCGCCGCTAGGCCTAGCTGCTGATACACCAGCTGCAGTCAGTGACTCCACCGCATCATACACCTGTGCCCACAGTAATAGCAGCAGCGACATTAGTAGCAACGTAGTGTAGCCCGAGTAAGTGAGTTTCATTGTTTGCCGAGAATGCCATCAGATTACACCACGTTAAAATATGCAATGCAATAGGCTCTTAAAGTTAAGTAGGGGCCTATAATAAAGTACACTGTGTCTCAGAAAAAAGCTGCGCCATGCACTGTTGGTTTTTTTTTAAAAAAACTCTTACGACGAAACGGTGGCCAAGTTAAATAATGTTTGGCACACAACAAGTGTCAACAGCATCATGACGAAACTTGACGTAAATGACTAGTTTTGCCAACCTCAGCTTGATACTCTTAGGCCATTTGCGTTATATGCCGAAGTCATAGTTTGGCCGTTTATAACAATGAATTCGTAGGGCCTACTTAAAGATGGGGTCTACAGCAGATGACAAACAGTTATTAAGAGTTTAAAGCAGCTAAAAGGTCATAGTCCACGAATGTTTCTTAAGGAATTTTCGCAGAAAAATGGACGCGGCTCTGAAAGAACTTTACGCTTTATGTTACGTTTGGAAGGCGTTAATAATTCTACCTGGCGCTGACTGGGCTGCGGACGCTGATACAGTCCGGCGTCATCGGTGTGAAGTTGTGACGCCGCGGGTGAAGCTCCTCCAGCGCTAGGTGGCGCCACAGCGCACTTGCTGCGACCGACGCAGCTGCTGGCAGCTGCCGCAGCTGCTGCGAACTGCTGCAGCTGGCTGCGCTGAGCCAGGATGCTTCGCTCGTTGCGACGAAACTTCGCGCGACGATTTTGAAACCACACCTGTATACACGATCGCAAATTGGTGTAATATTTTGAAATCTAGATACAGGAATTTGCAGACCCCCCAAAAATGGGGCCACAAGTGTACGAAATTCGGATACCTTAACTTCAGACTTTGATCATGAATATCTCCGGAATGGATCATGGTATCGAAAGTCGAAAAACGGCGTTATCAACTACCATCCAATCCCTCCCACGTTCGGCGACAAAATTCGGTGAACTTCGGACCACTAACAGAAAGTTGCATATTGCATATTGACTCATCTATAATCAACCTTTTCAGTATTTCGGCCGGTATAGCGGGTGCTGTTACGCGCGAAAGCAGCTACTGCTTTCAGCGCGTCTTAGCCATCGCAATTCTGTCTGTCTGTCTTTCTGTCCGTCCGTCCGTCTGTCACACGGGTGGATCAGTCAAAAACGGTGCAAGCTAGAATCACCAAATCTTTACCGTCGGCTGCCTGGAAGACTCTAGTTTCAGGAACCGTAAAGCTTTTCGATAAATTCGAAGGGGGCCACCCCGATCGAGGGGGCTAAATGAGACGGGGTGGGCAAAATTTGCGATTTTTGGCCAATAAGTCGCTGTATCTCAGTAACGATGCGAGATAAGGCTTACGTTACTATTAATCACTAATAGGAAGTCGTACACTGGCTCTCGATTGGCGCCGAATTCAATGACCTTAAATGACCTTGAACGCCAAAATAGGGGGTTTTATGGACTTTTTGGCGAATTCGGGCTGCGACACAAGTCTATATCATTCACAAGGTGGTGCCATGCTACTATCGTTATGCGATCCAGATGGAGAATTTGGTATTTGTATATTAACTTAGCGTAAACACCCCAATTTTCAGCTAAGCTACTGAACCGGAACTGCTATAGGCTATCGCGCGTCTCGTGAGCATTAGCTCAAATTTCTTGTTTACGTGTATTAGAGAATGGCCAATGACACATGCGGCGTTTCGATTTTCTCGCATTATTGTCAATGGATCGACACCACTGCGTAAGCAGTTAAGGTTTTTCAAGACTATAAAAAAACTTGATTTTTTCGAAATATTTTCCAGCTGTGGTGGGATCAAATAGACTATAGAGCGAGTAGCGACGGACCTGTACTCGGGCCTCGGTAAGCTGAACTCTGCGTGAGAGGTCTTCACGTGCGAACGCGTCGGGGTAGTGAGTTCGCTCGAAGACCCGTTCCAGCGCTGACAACTGCTGGCTGTTGAACGTCGTCCGACTTCGTCGCTGCTTCGCCGCCTTGGACGAACTATGTGAAGATTTGCCGCCCACGCCGTCGTCACCCGAAGACTTACGATCGTCGCTGCCTATACAACGCGTATGCCAACAACACTGTAAACTGCAGTCAGCAGAAACGGGGCTAAGTGATTGGGGTAGAGTTTAGGGACGGGGTGTCCTTTTCCAGCGGCGGTGGGATCTGGGAAGACTTGTGCCCCGCACCATGCAGAAAACTCTGTCGGTCTGTCCAAAAATCACCTGACGGCGCTGAGTCAAATTCTAAGGCGGTAGGACCATGTGTACAAGCCTAAAGTCGGCAGCGTATGGGCTAATGCCTCCACCTTAACGCTAATTGCCGTTAATTGCCGTACGGGCGTTCGACCGCTCCTGCGGTAACAGGCCATAGTTTATACGGGCAAATGTCCGTACGGGCGAATGTCCGACACCCGAGTGTCTCAATCTTGTGACTGAAAATCGTGTCAGGAGCATCTGGGAGGGAGACAGAAAGGGGCCAAAGATTTAAACATTTTCTCCCTTGCCCGGCTGGGGTGGGAGTGAAATACCTCCTCCCCATTTCCGACTTCACTTAACGCCTGCGGCGTTTCTGCGTCTCGAGTCGACCTACGCCCTCTCTCTAACATTGACGATGGATGATGGATCGATCGACGCAAGGAGAAATGGAAAGGTACAAAAAAGAACGATCTCTCTCCTGTCAGAAGTTTTAGTCACACGCAACCGACGGTAGGTATTCTAGCAGATGCTCAACGGAACGACTGTATGGGTGTATGTATTATACGAGGAGCCGAGGACCAGGTTGAAAGCAGGTTCTCGGCTGGTCGTGAAACCGAGAGAGCAGTCTGAGGGCAGCTGACGGCTGCGTCCATAGATCCATCTGTCATCAAGGAGGCGCCCGCAGCCGGGACGCCGCCCATGCTGCTGCTGCTGCTGCTGCTGCTGGCTTGAGATGCAGAGGTCTCTCTGCTCGTCATGTCGACGACGCGTTTAGAGCCGGTCGGTCGCGCTGTCGACGTCGACTAATTGAAACCGTGCGGCAACGAGACGTCGAAAGAAACACCGACACCGTGAGCTCGGCGCCAACGATACCATGTCTGGGGTTTTCCACTAGATATGGGCTTTCGGGGGTGTCCTCTGGATTTCTAGGTAGTTTTTTGCCAAATGCGCCATAATCTGGGTTTCTGTATGGTAAGGCAAAATTTTTGGGGGTTGTATTATATCCCATCAAACAGTGACCTCCGTGACACTCAGAAACCATTTGTAATGAATGATATCTATTTTGCACTTTATCTCTGTATTTTTATTTGTATCTTTATTCCTTATTTTCTCACTTACTATATAATCAGTTTGGCAAATAAAAATAGCTGATACCCTTGCAATTTTGAGGACAATTCTTACTTACTGATTTACAATGGCGACATCATCTTGAAACATAAGTTACGTAATATACCAAGATTAATACGCAACAGTTCCCTGAAAATGAAATTGAAGTAGTTCACTCATTTGAATGACGAGTGACGTTAAAAATGGTCGAAACAACAGTATTGGTGCTGAATGCTGATATCGCAGGTTTAGACTAACTACGTGTCTGGGGTTTTCTGCATTTTTTCGTCGGCAAATCTAGAGTGAAATCTTTCCATGGTAACGCTGCCTGGCGTCGTGTTGCCCAGATGTGATTCTCGGACGCCCGCCCGCCGAGAAGTTCAGACAACGGACGAACCCGGCGCGCGACGCGCCTGAGACCAGCGGCCCGTCAGCGACTCTAGTTACCCGCTCGACCCACCAGCGACCGACCGACCGACGCACTGACTGCAGTGACTGACAGACGGACACATCTGACGCACACACACCATCGACTGGCACAGACTGATGGCGTTTACTGTTACTGCACCCGCCGTCGACCAGTATGAGTATAGGCTCCCATCACTTCCTGAGCAAACCGCCAACACCTGGCCTGGGCCGTGGTCTCAACCAGCGACCCGCGAGATCAACAGGAAACGCCAGAGCGTGCGTGATATGAGACTCACTTCGCTGAATGTGCGACGTAGACCTACTACTTGCATAACTGAACTATTTTACTAAACGTAAAGGTGAACTGTCCGTGACGTTGCTAGCGCTGCTTAGCCCTATAGCCTACACGAGTCAGACTCGTCGCCATAAGCACACTAAGCCTTCACCCCGCAGCCCGTAAACTAGCCTAAAACTACTTATTTTCCGTCCCGCTAAGGGTAACTAGGAGGCTAAGTTGACTTAAGCACGCAGCAGGCTAGTAACTTGTGCAATGAATGGATGCTAGCAACAAAATAGATAAATTGGTTGACTATTATACTAGCCGATGTCGTCGTCGTCGACGTTGTCAAGACGACTGTCACCAGTAATGCTGCAGTCTCCGTGCTGAGGCTGCGAGCCGAGTTCAACATCGTGTGACCCCGGCGCGAGCCGATGCTGCTGATTGAAGTCCGAGGAGTCAAACACTGCACCGGGATGAGGTCGTCCTGCATGTACGGTGACGCCAGCTAGCGGCGCCGATGACGACGAGTAATACGAAGCCGAAATGCAACTACCGTACAATGAGTACGACCGGTCATCAGTAGCACTGCTGCAGTATGACATCTCTCGATGTGCGGCGGCCACGGGCACCTTCACGGATACATACGACCAACATACATAGATAAAAGTTATTTATAGTGGCCTAATGTTTCAGGAAAGCTAAGCCACTGTAGAAAGCCTGAGAAGAAAGGAAAACTTAAACAGACGGCTGTAAGAAACAGGCAGTGTGGGAGAAGAGATGGTGTCGTGCGGCAGAGCGTTCTAGAGTTGACTGCCAACAACCGGGAAGGCACGGTAGTAGGCCATAAGTTTTTGTTAATTTTTTAGCGTTTTAGGTTTTTAGCTTATTGGGTTTTAGAGGGACAGGCAAACCTAAGGAGACACGACAGGTCATGCAGGCCAACGATTATTTATAAGCGATGAATGTTAGCTGGAAGAGGCGAACTGAAATTCGATTAATTCGGACATCTATTCATTGCACAACTAATAATAACCTATCCTCTTAAATTTAAACTCTTGAAATTTTTTCGTGGGTTTTTTTTCAAAACCTTGACGACATTGTAATGCACTATCGGCCTGTTTATAAATAGAACATTGATTGATTG
>Ga0209671_1003376_pt1 | contig 15319 bp, 7 predicted proteins | sample WorMetHERISLAND2_2_FD_187401 | JGI IMG/M metagenome (GOLD analysis project Ga0209671, IMG submission 187401) | Marine gutless worms symbiont microbial communities from Max Planck institute for Marine Microbiology, Germany - Olavius geniculatus... | ecosystem: Host-associated > Annelida >... | reverse complement strand
GTTACAAAAGTTGTCTTGTTTTAATTGTTATTTTTAAGACACTGACATTTCACAAGGTAGTGTAGTGACACACTTAGGGTGTGGTAGGATTTATAGTGAGAATTTTATTACAAATTGTCTCCTGATTCTAACAGTGAAAGAATTTCGAAAATCGGTTAATATTTGGTAAAGTTATGAAGTATACAAAAAACTGTGCCATTTTTTTGGCCCACCCTGTAGTTAAATAGTGTTGCCGTTGTTTTATTTAAACCTTTTATTGCGGTTGTCGCGACCTCCGTCAACAGTGTGGCGTCATGGCAAAGAAGAGAACAGGGAAAAAGCAATTGCTTCCCCTAAATTTTGGGCGGTCGAAAAATCTTCTTTTGGTTGGACATTTTTTATTTAAAAATACAAAATTTGGGGCTAAAAAATAAAAATGCCATTTTGAGGAATTTTTTGGGTGAAGGGGCGAGTAAAAGAATTAAAATTTTGAGCACCACAATCTCGTCCGTCGGAAATACGAGACTGACTATCGGAAAATTGCAACTGTCTGCCTCGCCTACTTTTTTTCAACCTACGACGTCGCTGTCTTGTTGCCATGTGACCTGGTGCAGTGGTCGACGACGAAGAAGCTGCGCTGTTTACAGCGGCATCAACGCGACGTCAATTCCGTGCAGTTTTCCGGTCAACATCAAGTCGACTTCTCCGCTATCGTGCTCCGGTGTCGTGCAACCTGTTGCCTGCAGGCGAGCCGTGCCCGGTCACTGGAAGCAGCGCCAGTCACTGCCGTGGTTGTGCGGACACTGCTCGTCGATGTACTATGGACAGCAGCTGAGTACAACCGAGGTCGGGCGGGAAGCAGGTGATGATGATGATGATGTGGAAAGAGGAGCAGCGATCGACGCTTTGGTTGCTGTACCAGCTGTGTTCTCCGATCAGACTGCAGACGATCGGCATTAGCTCACACAACGACGACAACGACGTGGACACACGACCACTTGTAGTAGAAGCGTGACACACAAAACGACATCGTCACAACCAGAACGAAGACAAGTTATGAGAGTAACGTAACCTCATCGCTACGACGACAGTTACGACGACCAGGCGTTATAGTAACGCTACACACAACGACAGTCATCACTATGGACAGCAGCTGAATACGGCGGAGGTCGGGGGACGGGTGATGCTGTGTGCGGAGCACGGTCGGCTGTATGACGCTGACGGTTGCTGCAGCTGTGGCTGCGAGGAAGACGACAGCGAGGGAAGATGTCGGCTGCTAGCTGATGACGTACACACGATGACGTCACGAATGACACTCAGCCAACAGCAGTCACACAGTACTGAGCAACATCAGCAGCATGCTGCCAGCACATCACCTTCCAGGACAGTTCTTTTGCTTGGTACGGACTAGAACGGACCGGGCTGTCCGCTGCCGACGATTACTGGTACAGAGGAAAGTGGGACATACGTTTTTCACGTCGATCGAGCACTCGGATAGTTTTGGAAACAATTAGCTTATTACTACATTGCAGGATGGTCAAGTTGAACACTTGAACATAATTATTATAGGCCTACAACACGACCACATTATTGCAATGATCAAGGCTAATTGTTTTCGAAACTATCGGATTGGTCGATTGACGTAAAGCATTTACGTTCCAATTTTTATGCGCCATATGGTGGAAGTGATCAAGACCCCACTGATCGTGCAGAATGTATTCTTTATCGTGCAGAAACGACCCCGTGTTGCTGTCAAACGAAAAGATGTTGAAAACTTCAGCAAATGGAATCTAAGCAAAATACACAATAGCGCTTTTAAACTTCGTCAGTTTGCATCAGAAATTTAGTTGTATAATTAGTAGGCCTACTCACTGTAGGATTATCTTCGTTAGTGAGTTGGAACAAATCCGTGTACGCAAATGATTTTTTAAAATTAGTATTTTAATGAGGCTGCAATAAGTACAAATTTTTCCCAGTGTTTCGGATTGTACATTATGGAGCCGATTGTGACGTTCAAGTTCTGGTTTTCATGCTACTTTGTCCAAGATTGGTGTCAGTGGGCTTATTGATCATCTGTATTCTAACATGTGATTGGCTATTATACCAGCTGTTTGTTTAATAGTTATTGCTGCACCAATCAATGAATCAATCAATCATTCAATAAAAAACTTTAATATTCAAACAACGATCGTTGCACAATAATATTTATCGGTATAACTACACAAAACGAAAGCTATGTTATATTTTACCCTTGCGATTAGACCAACACACTGAGCTATACAATTAAACATGTTCGTTCGCAAAAAGCAGACAATAATAATAAATAGAGGCTGACAGTGCATTATAACAGTACGATATTCTATTGCTACTGTGATAATAAGATTATTTGAACGCTCGAAGTCGGATCGACAATATAGCCTACACTATGAGCCGGAAAACGCTGCCACTTTTTAATGATGTCTTTGTTATATGTGGATATATTTTAATCTTTACTATTGCATTTAAAGACAAACTACCAAAAACTGAAAATGCAATTGTTCAGATCGGTTCAAATCATTATTAAACTCGACGCTAAAGTCATTAAAAAGACACTTTTTCTGTCTCACCGTATTTAAATCTGGTCCGTCCGGTGTTTTACTGAAACTATATATGCACAAACAATAAAAGTACATTTTGAAAATATTTATTAAACAAGAGCAGTGCTCGAAGTACAATGAAACTGTAATAATTAAAACGCACAGTTTTTCATACATAAACATCTTCGAGCCAACTAGCGTTTATAGTAACTGCATTGCATTGCTTTAGCAGTTTTAACTGTAATTATTAAATTAATTAAATATAAAATATCTACACAATGATGGATAAATATGTTTCCAAGTAAGCATGAAATTAACGTTCATGGACGTAAATAAACGCATAAGCGGCAATTATTACAGACCGCAAAAGGTTTTAGCCGCAGTAATGTTTGGGTGTCTGGCAGTTGCAGAAAAAAGTGCCGAAAATGAATAAAAGAAAGCAAAACGTTAAAAAGCCGCAAAATTTTATATCTAGGTTCGCCTGCGCATAAGCGGAGTACGATAAGATTGCATAGGGTTACAGAGCTAGTAGTTGTGCAATTCAATTTTTATTGAGAATTTTGACAAATAACAACGGAAGTTATTGCAGGCCAACACCGCATTATGCCGTGTAAAAGTTATGGGCATATTTCTTTCAGTGATAATGTCGTGGTTTGTGCATTTTTTATAGGTCTACCGCGAAATTTATCCAACTTTAAAGTGCAACAAAATGCGTTTAGCGGCCAGAATTTTGGCAAAAATAAGTTTGATTCCCCCTCTCCTCAGTTCGAAATTTTGCGTATACGGTACTGCGAAATTTCAACAGTGAAAAGTGAAACTGAAACGAAATGTCAGTTGATCTTGTAGATACCCCAGAACGACGCGTTCTCGGACGTAATGATGTGACGATGATAGCCCTCCGTGTTGACGATGAAGACGCGCTGATTGCGACTCAACTGAGCTATTGTCGCCGTGTAGCAGGTGCTTGTGGTCACGTTACTCCTATCACACGTCTTCGACACACACCTGGCCAACTGACGCTCTTCTGGCAACCGACGTTCTCTCGCAATACGAGAAACGATCGCAAATCCACTTGCAGGTTTCGTGTTGTCGTAAGTCATCTACAACGTTGCAACCTATGATTATATTCAAAGAAGCAGACACTTTTTAGTTCGACCTCACTCGAAGTGTTCGGAAATCAGTTATTTACTCAATGGCGTCACGAACACTCGTAACCTCTTCAGCAAAATTTTTCAATGTTTTAAAAAACAAAATATGGTTTAACTATATGGTTTAACTGAACATCGCGTATTTTTCAACCGCTTTTTCTATTTTGGCTGATATTTAAGTTTATAGCAATTTCATTTTCATAAATTATAATCCATTTTCCGGCCATTTTTTTCTTAAGTCTCGACATTTTACTGTTTTTAAAGTTTGTTTCAACTTTCCAAGTGTCCTGAAAATTTAAAGTTACAATTTCTTATATTGCTAAATTACCGTAAAGTTATGTGTCTATTTGCATGTATGCAGAAATAAGCACAACAACTTTATAGCAGTTTTGTAATGATGTTTACCTGGGCATGCAGAAAGTATAAACCGTCTTCGTAGATTGTTAAGCGTCCAACGTTGCCATTGAAACGAAACCATTCGTTACAAGATTTCATCTTATAACCTTCTTTCCACCAATCAGTAATGGTCACTTCTGCAGCTGCACAACAATAGACTTATAAAAACGGTTTAGTGGCGTATCAACCATAATTTTCTGGTATCAACCAACAACTTCGGTTGTAAATCAGATAACTCTAACCTGTAAACCTATTATAAAAGGGAGTTTTCATGCTTGTCATATAACCAATCTCGCACTGCGTATAATGCAGCCAAAACAAAAGACATGGCGTAACGTCGCCACATGTTTCCAATAAGCTATTATAAATCTGTGTGTCAATATTGATCGCGCTCGAATATTACTGAAGGGTGCTTCGCATACTAATATTATCAATACAATTTTGTGCATTACCGAATCACCTGTAGACTAATAAAAACAACAGCAAGCAACACAGAGATGACAAAAGAGTAAAATTTAGAAAAGAGAACTATTAAATGCACACATATCAAGACGCGTGGCGAAGTTATTACAAACCGTCCTCAATGCCGCTGTATCTGCTCTCATTGACGACAAACTGAGCGGCGCACGCCGACTGCTAGCACAAATACAAAACATTGTGGACAGACACAACTTAGCATTAAAATAAGAGTAAATGTTAGCCGACTTAACAGTGAAAGGTCCTAATTTATTTTCGAGAGTTTAAGTACATCTAAAAAACGAGAAAAGTAAAAAAAAACTGATGTGAAAACTAGATGAATTACCACATCAACCGATTGTTCCGGACTTGATCACTGATAATAGAAACGTACATTTAATTTTGGGTAGGTCGACGCTAGATGAGAGCTAAAAATGACGTTTATTAAAATGAACAGAAAAATCTATAAAGCAGATCAGTTTGTTATGCATTATAAGTCTCACAAAGCAAGTAATTATTTTATTTAAAAATTTTCCCAGTCCATAGATGTCACTGATATAAAGGCTATGCACGGTGCACGGATGTTAGATACGCAAGCGCCATATTCGCTTCTTGACTCATGATATCAGTACTGAGTGGAGTTCAAAAATATCCAATACGCCGTTCTCGGCTCATACGTAGTTATGGCGGCGAGCACTGTTGCTGGCCAGCAGCGCAGCAGCAGCAGCGGCATCAGCATCAGCAGCTACTGACTCAAGAGGCGCGTCCGGCAACGTAGCGGCTACGAGCGGCTCGTTGCTGCTACGCTACTGCAAGACAACCACCAGCCGCTATCAGCATATTGTAGCGTAAAAATTTTACGCTACGTTATAGTTTATGCCAACATCCGGGCCTTCTGAACGTATCGATTTTTGGTTCACAGTTGAAAATTACTTTAAATATGTCATCGTACAGTATAAAATAACATTGATGCAAAATCGTTTGCGTAATTACTATTTTTACTCGAAATTCAGCAATTACAACCATCAACAGCCATCTTTAATGGACAAATATGACGTCACGTTCGTCTTCGCTAGCCGTTCACGCAGATTGTTTTCTGACGAAAAATTGTAGCCGCTGGCAGTGTATCGCAGCCGAAATCTCGCAGCCGCTACGTTGCCGGGCGCGCCTAAGTTCTTGGTTACGCCGCGCGCCTGCGTATCTCAGCTGTTGAGTTTATTGGCAGCCGTTGGGCCGACATCACGTGCAAGTTTGCTGCGAAGTACCTATGCATGGCAGTGCAGTGTTCGTTGGAACAACAAGTCTTTATTGATAAAACTAGCTGGGTTGCTTAACACCGTCCAGAAAAATAAAATTAATTGCGTACCCGTACTATGACTTCTTCAACATAATGGCTTCGAGGTACGTTTTGTTCTGATCAATGAGACGTGTGCTATAAACTCATGATGTTGCTGGCGAATCTGGCGCATTAAGCTTTGCAGCTTTAATTAGCCAGAAAGCTGTTACATTTTGGATTTTGCAAACAGTGCCAGCTAACTTCAGATAGCACGGAACAAACACGACCGTCCCTCTAGTTCTAAACGGCGTAGTAATCCACACAGTGAAAAAGTCACAATTTTTATACATTTCATAAGACAATGCGATTTTTTTCATTTCATGTCAAAAACGTTTCTGCTACTATACATTTCGTGCATTCGCCGGTGTTGCTGCATGTATACAGCATTTTCAGATAGGCTTGCAGTTAGCAGTTATACCACAGTCAGGAATAAGTATGTTGAATCAGAATCACTGTCTGAAATAGAATGAGTCTGTACTGCATACTCAGTACCCATTCCAGTTTAACATATAAAGAATGATGATGTATCCAGTGCAAGCACGCTGTGGATGTGTTTTATAGTGACGACAGCGACGACGCTGTTGAAGCGTTTCATCTGGCAGTGTCGCGGCTGGATTCTCGCAAGGTGCTGAGTCTGCTACGGCAAGCGGACAGACCGGCCGACACGGTGAATTGTTGTGACCGGCGACTGAGGACCGCCGCCATGCTGGTAGCACGCCGAGCTCCGAGTGACTGCCGCTGTCGCTCGCACGTTAGACGCTCCATGCTGGACATCCTGCTGGATGCCGGTGCACGGTTGGACCTGGTTGACGTGGCGGGTAACACTGCGTTGATGTATGCCGTGCTGTCGTCCAGTGCCGACGTCGTGGACTGGCTGCTCCGCGCAGGCGCCGACGCGCGTATACGCAACCACATCGGAGTGACGCCGCTCTGGCAGAGCGTGTTCGACGTGACCAGCCGACGCAAGAACGACCAGTGGACGATCGTACGACTTCTGCTGATGATGGACTGCGCCGCCGAGCACAAGTGTCGAGGACCGCTGCTGTTTTCGTACGGCAACGAGTACGTTTACTGTTACGAGGAGCCGGTGTCGGCACTGGACGTGGCCGTGGACGCCAGGTGTCAGAGCACGGCCCGGCTGCTCGTTAGCGCTGGATGTCTGTGTTCCTCCTCTCTGATCATGTCCACCACGACAGATCACCACGACAGTTCTACGGCCACCACTTGGCTGGACGATCTGCTGGCGGAGTCGCGTACACTGCAGCACCTGTGTCGACTGACGATACGTCGCTTCGTCGGACTCAGACTGGAAACGGTCGTCACGTCCCTGCGTCTGCCCGTCCAACTTAAATCGTTTCTCTTACTGGACAATATACCCGAACCGTCACATTGTACAAGCTAGAGCGAGCTAGGCGCATTTCTCTGCAGTTTTGCAGAAGTTGCAGACATTGCAGATGAAATGGGTGTGAGGATTGAAATCCAATTTCCTGGCAGTCCTGGGCTGAAACTGAGGAACCGTTGCGTGTGAATCGCGTGAAGATAGGCTTAATACAAACGAGCACTTTTTGCAATGCAGCTGCAAACGTGGTTCGTGTGCCTTAATGACGTAATTATAAATGCATATTTTATTTACAGTTTTTACACGCGACAGCATGTAATGCTTTGCGCGTCTAAGCCATCGTCCATGTGTCTGTCCGTCTGTCACACTCTATCTGTATTAAAACGGTGCAAGCTAGGATCGCGAAATCTTCACTGTGTGTTGCCACAAAGACAAAATTTCGTGACAAAATTGAGTGAGAAGTTTCCCTCAAACGAGGGCGTCAAAAAGTGGTACCCTTAAAAAACGTTATTTTGCCGCTATTGGCTCGCCTAGTGTGAAAACGGTTGCAAACAAGTATATACATATCGCTTTTTATAACAAGCACTGGTCACAGCTTTTTAGTTTTATTAACATCGATAACCTTGAACGACCTTGAAACTCCAAAAGAAGGGTTTTAGCGAATTTTTTTTGCATTTTTTTTGGCTGCAGCGCACATTTCAAAAGTGAATTGCGACGGAATGGCTGGAGATAGACCAAGACAATTTGCATACGAAATTTTTAGAATCAAACATAGATTTTAATAGTTTAAGTCCAGACCCTTTAGGTTCAAAAACGTTCAAGGAGGCCTGCGCACGCGAGCGTCAAAAAAGGTACCTCTCTAAAAAGTGGTTAGTTTACCGATATTGGCTGGTCTAGCGTTAAAACAGTTGCAGATAGGCATAGACATGCTGCTTATCATAACAAGCACTGGTGATCAGCTTTTTGGGGTATTTATCTCAATGACTTTAAACGACCTTAAACTCCCAAAATAAGGGGTGTTAGTGGGTGTTAGTGATTTTTTTTTGCAATTTTCGGCTGCGGTGCACAATTTAAGGGTGAATTGCGACGTAATGGCTGAAGATAAACCAAAACAATGTGTGAACAGGAACTGCTAACTCTGTCGCGCGTCTCATGAGCTTTGCGCAAATTACTTGTTTGACATAACTTACTAAATATTGTTCCGATTATGATTGACAGTTTGTGCATCGATGCTACTGATATACAAACATTTAACGCATAGGTCTTAAAAATAAACTGCGATTTATGTGCATCTTTTTCCCAGTGATGGTAAAATCTATTATGCAACAAACTGCATGGTAGCTAGCAGCAGTGGTTTATTATCTAAGATGTCTCTACTTTTGCACTCATGATGTAATTAAAAGTTAGTAATACAAAGCTTATGTCTAGTTAGCAAACAACTGCGGTCAATGTCAGACCTGTTCTTGTCTGTTAGAACAATATCTTCGTCTTTGCTGTTTGTTCGTAGCTGCTGAAAACAAGCATAACAACGTCATTGCACGTAGACTAGCATTTACTACGAACTTACGTAAATAAATTAACAAAAGTACCCGCATGCTATCATAGATATACTGTCAAAAGCTGGCGGATAACAATTAATCAATCTTAGCACTAATGGTTATAACTCATCAGTGATGACTGGCAAGCCACAAAGCGCAACGAAACATTGTGGTAATTTTTAAACAGAAAACTAAATACTTTGAACTGTAGATTGTTTAACTTTATGTCAGTTACTTGCCGAAAGATCTAATGCAATAAGACTCGGCAGCACTTTAAGATTTAGCTATTCACCCAAGTTCACTAATAAGAAGAGCTTCTGAGACTTCAATTTAAACGGCGCCACGTAGGCCTAAATGTCAGATTTAAATTCACTGACATGTGGATAAATAAACAAAAAATTGACTGATTGATAATGCTGATCAATCAGCGTAAAAACCTGCTAAACGACGATGAATATAACAAATCGTTAATTTTTCGTTTGAAAAACGAGCCGACGACAATCGACATTCCATTTACGTACGCAACCCAAGTAACGCGAAGTCTACTTTTTGATTGAAATGATGCAGACGACTGAGGAAAAGTACGCGAGCAAGCACGCAAAAAACGCAAACGTACGCAACAGACGCAAGTAACACAAGTGACGCAACAACAGCCAAAACGCAATAACACAAGAAACCCAGCTGTCGCTAGAATAGCCGACCATACTGATTGTTAGTGATCTTCAAGGTCATCCAAGGTCGATAATTTTCATTGCATCTGAAAAGGCGTATGCCACTTTCTATTAGTAATTAGTAGTAACCTTGGCCCTATCTCTCATCGTTTCCACTTATAGCTTGAAACTTTCGATTGAAAATTGCGTCCAAACCGCTGCAGATGGAGACATGGTTACTAATGACAGCCTATAGGAAGTCGCCAGCGCCCTATTTGGTGGTACAATTGCCGACCCCTACGACTTACTATTTAGCCACAATAACGCACGACTGCCATACCGTAGTACGTTACGATCCTTTAAGGTCATCCAAGGTCATCGATTTTCAAGTCATTTGAAAGCCAATATGTAACTTCTTATAAGTGATCAATAGCAATCTGGATTTTATCTTGCACCGTTTACCTACAATACATCCGTAACAGACAGACGACAACAGACAGACAGACGGACAGACGACAAACATGTCATAAGCTCGACCGTTACTTAAGTACGGTCGGCTAAGAAGCGGTGTGTCTTTTTGTGTTGCGTACGTTGCGAATGAAAAATAATTTAACTAAAAACGTATGTACTTCTGCAGAGCTGCTGAGTGGTTGATCGTCGTTGACGCGTGGTTTCTGAGAGGTCCTCGTTCGTGTCAGCCGCTGACACACCACGCGTCACTTCCACATCCTCTTCCTGCCCACAATCCTGCTAACACCATACACGCTCGCACGTGCACTTGTGTAGTAATTAATATTGGCTGACAACAATCTTATATTAATTTTTCCTCGGTTTCAGTTTGGACTGCGATTGGCTGTGACGTCATAATAGACGTCATCACTATGGTGACACATCATAAGCATCATTATAGCTAGCGGCTACACTGCAGCGCTGTGTGTCGAGGCCGCAGGCCGAGTTGAGGCCCAAGAGGCCGAAAATGGAGGCCGCATGCAGATACCATGGCAAAAATCAAGCGGACAGGAAGTTGTATCTGTAAAGCGCTGTAGTGCTGTAGCTTTTGGCATAGATTATCTGCTGTATCTTAAATATTTGCGCTGTGAGCCTGTGGCCTACAATTCCAGTTAACAGAAACTAACAATTACTAACTTCCGCGTCAATACTGCCCTTTTCTAGCACTATGACTGTAGTGGTATAAAGAGTTGATAACCTTACGTGTGCATTCAAGCATGACCAAACGAACGACAGTGTAGGCTACGTAACCGACATTCGATCTTGTAGAAAAAAGGTTTGTTAACTCACTGTCTGGATTGTACAAATTTGTTTTACATTCACACATCCCACTCCAGGCCGTAGTTTAACACACATCGCGTACGGTGTCAGTTTTCTGACCTCTGTCTGCAGCTGGCTGTTATCATCCAACGCCGCTGCATGTAAACTCAGGCAGCAGATGACAGCGAGCAGCAACGCAGCAGCGCAGCATGCTTCAGCAGCTGACGACATTATTAGCCTCATTCGTCCACGAGGTGAACACAATGTGAACACATTTGTCTCTCACGTCTTTATATAGAAAATAGGCCTAACTTTCTCCCTGAGCGCTCGTGCATCAGAGCTATTATCGTAACTCACGCTCGCGCATTACCAAGAATTAATTATTATGCATTGACGCATCAGTTCTATAGCGTACTTCTAAATAACCGCGTGCTTTTGATTACTAGGTTTGTATAACCCTACAATGATGGTTATACAAAACCCGGTTCAGCAGTACCGTAGTTATCCTGACATAGAACCATTTCGTATCATTAATGCTATGTGCATAATAGGTAAGCTACGACATAGTTCGTTGACTATACGTGCTTATGCCCAAACAAAAAAAATAAAATTAATAAGCTTATTATGGAGCCAAAAATCAATAATCAAACAAAAAAAGTTTATATATTTCTTGTTTGTCAGTGCTAATTAATTATTGCTATACCTCAACGCAAAATACCTGCACGCGATTGGTCCAAATCGCGTCACGTGACGTCAACAAGAAAGCTGGTCAACAGTGCGCGCGCACTATTGACCGGGCAACATTAAAGTCGTCACAGTTTTTATGCTTAAATATTTTTGGTTTACATTTTTTTGTTTTGGTTTTGAGGTATAACAAAACAAATAGTGACTAGCGTGTCGATCATTATTGAAAATTTTTGACCCTCAGTTCGTAAAATATTGCCCGACATCAACATTCGGATCAAAAATTTTCAATGATGACCTGGACGCCAGTCACTATTTGTATATTGCGACACCAATTATATTTCCATTAAGCTGACCTAAGCCGCAAAAGTCGACTACTAAATACAAAGCTGCTTTTGAAACCGAAACTAACAACAAAATTTCTCAACGGATCTAGGGGCAGTGGCAGCAGCAGCAGCATGTGATTGAAGTGGCTCTATCATATCAAAGACAACACTCATCACGAGTGGCTCGAAAACTTGACATATATCGTGTTTATGCGAAATTATTTGTAACGCAAACATAGAGTTATTTAATAATAATTCGTACATTTTGTGCACAAACACAGATTTCGTTTACGCGTGTTTTAAATTACTGTAAACATCAGCTAGTTTTTTTTCTAAATGACGAGGTTGCGTATAACTAAAGTTGAAATCGAAATTACTTTATACCCCAGATCACTCAAGTTACCGTCGTCGTCATCATCATAATCATCATATTTGTTTAATAAAAAAAATTGACAATGACAAATGTACCTTTCACATTTAATTACAGAAAGTAACTAGAAATAAACGTTCTGTGGAACGAGGTATCTGTCCCATTAATTGTCACGCTAATGCTGCCGCGTTTCAGCGTTTGACACTCATATGGGCACTACAGGGTGCAGCAAAAAACGTATCCCCTTAAAGTTTTTCGCTGTTTTCTCAGCAACCGCTTGGAATTTTAATTCGAAATTTAACAGTTTTATTTAATGTAACATTCTACATTTAACTACCAAGTAAAATATAATTCTGTTGAAAAAGTCAAAGTTATAGACTTTTTAACATTACCGCCTACCAATTTTTAGCATTAAAAAGTTTAAGTTAAATATGCTATTTAATTTTTAATAACCGGTTACCACGTTACTGCTGATGATGTCACAGTAACGTTTTGATAAACAGTAATTTATTTCGTTTATAAATTATTATTAAATTATCGTTCTTTTTAAGCAATCGTTGGCTGCCCATCGGGTTCATCTTCTATATAGCAGGACGGTGCGACAACAGGAACAGCGCTCAGTGACGGAACATGGCTGCGGGCCAACTGTCCAAATTCTATCACAAAGTACCAGGGTCCTTCAAATTTGCCCAATATAAACCCAGTAGACTAGCATGTGTGGGTGCAATGTTGGAGGTTTACTGCAAGCTTAAAACAAAGCCGAAAACAATCGCCGAAGTCAAGGAAGAGCTCCAGGTTATCTGAGTCAGCCCTCCACAAGGACCGACCGATCGACAAGACTGTGAAAGACTTATCAAATTAAGCGACTGAAAGCTTGCGTTGGAGCTTGGAGCTGGCGGTAGACACTTTAAACATCTACAGTGACAATAAAATTCTGGCATCTGATCATTAGTTAACTGTGTTGTTTGAACGATGTTATTGATTTGGTGTTTAGCTTGAACATTTTTTAATGTTGAAAAATCAGTAGTCGATCATGTTTAAAAGTCTATAACTTCGTCATTTTTGAACAGAATCAAGTTTTACTTGGCAGTTAAATGTCAAAGACTTTCGTAAATAAAGCTGTAAAATTTCAATTTACAATTCCGAGCGGTTGCTGAGAAAACAGCGAAAAACTTTAACGGGTTACTTTTTTGCCGCACTGTACATACGTGATTATCATGGTGCACGCAAGGCCCGCATAATTAATTAAGCGTATAGATGTTTACAATTGTGGTGTCAGCAAACTGTAACCACACGTTTATTGACTACACGGAACTTAAAAGTTCGAAAATGCAAAGAAATGTTATCGGATTTTTGCTGACAACTTAAAATGTAAGCTTACATATGCTAATGTAAAATAACAGTAGCTAAAAAATTAATATAGCCTTTAAAATAATGATGCATACACAGGTTGTTCCTTTTGGCGAACACAACTATATTTTTAAGATGTGTCTGTAATCGTTTAATTTAACAAATTTGTGGCATTTTATTATTTTTATACACATTAATAAATTAAATATTGTAACGAATACTAATTTAGCCGTTTTATCAAAATAATAATAAACAAAAGCGACTCACTTTATGTCGCAAAAAGTTAATATGACAGGCTTAGGCTATTTCCATTAAAAATGCAGTGATTATTTTTAGGGGTTTAAGGGCTCAAATTAAGAAACAAAATTATATTTTTTTCTGCCTATAGCGGCCTCCAAGGCACGTTTTTTGAGCTAATAACTGCCATTATGGGCCCACAGGTTTTTCTACTGTGGTACAAGAACCTTCCCAGCAGCAGGAATATTACCAGTAATAACGTGACATTACCGGTGGTTATGAGTCACATCGAGATTTTGTCGTATGCACTATTAGAGACCGCTGATGTTCTAATCAGAAGGCCTACTTGTCAGGAGACTAATTGTGGCGATGTGACGTCATAAAACTCGTGTAATCAAAAGTGGCTCACCATTTTTGTCACACGAGTTTCATATCACTGATTTTGTTAATGACGTTGCAGTAAATCATATGAAAAACTGGATGAACAATTTTGGACATGTCTCATCTGGAACATGATCAGTGATCTTCTACCAGATAAAAAAACAGATAGGCCCAGTTTTTCATTATATTGGATTATTATTATAAAGTTATTATTGTCATCATTATCATTATGGTCATCGTTTTTGCCTAGTGCCCTATGTCCAATCCACATCTTTAGAGCCAAATTTTAGCTATATAAATTTGCAGATACTTTACAAAAGCAAAATAATAACAACATCGCAGAATGAGTATCCGCGAAATTAAGATATACAACACTAGCGTCATTTTAATAAAATGTAACAAAAATCTTTTCAGAGATGTAAAAGGATAGCGAAGACAAAGCGTTTTGTCACGTGACAATAACATAAGATCAGTCATGCTAATTTTATATTATAGGCTAATGTTTCCTCAACGTCAGCGAAACTAACAAAAAAAACAAGAAATTTGACTCGCGACAGCCTATAACAGTTCCGGTAAAACCTTTTATTTTGGCGTTCAGGGTCATTCAAAGTCATTGAATTCGGCGCCAATCGAAAGCCAGTGTACGACTTCCTATTATAATAACCTAGGCCGTATCTCGCACCGTTACTGAGATACAGCGACTTATTGGCCAAAAATCGCAAATTTTGCCAACCTTTCTTTCATTTAGCGCCCTCGTTCGGGGTGACCCCCTTCGAATTTATTGAAAAGCTTTACGGTTCCTTTACGGTTTACGGTTAGCCTATAATATAAAATTAACATGACTGATCTTATATTATTGTTACGGTTCCTGAAACTAGAGTCTTCCAGGCAGCCGACGGTAAAAATTTAATGATCCTAGCTTGCACCGTTTTTGACTGATCCTCCCGTGTGACAGACGGACGGACAGACGGACAGACAGAATTGCGATGACTAAGACGCGCTAAAAGCAATAGCTGCTTTCGCGCATAAAACGGTTGAGTAATCCTTCATCAAACATAACGATGATTTTAGTTTCAAGTAAAAATTCAGACATGCTATATCCTGTTCACTCTGTTATGGTATACAGCAGCCATTACATTTTCTTTTGTTTACGAAGTTAATATGTCTCACTTCTTTTTTAAACTTTGCATTCTAATCTTTACAGTAACTTTGATGGCGTCTGTTTTTAATTTTAATTTGACTAAAATTTCCTTGTTGTTAACATTGTTAAATTCCGAGTAGGCC
>Ga0209671_1003375_pt1 | contig 15319 bp, 9 predicted proteins | sample WorMetHERISLAND2_2_FD_187401 | JGI IMG/M metagenome (GOLD analysis project Ga0209671, IMG submission 187401) | Marine gutless worms symbiont microbial communities from Max Planck institute for Marine Microbiology, Germany - Olavius geniculatus... | ecosystem: Host-associated > Annelida >... | reverse complement strand
ACGTTGACGAGTAGGATCCTTTGGGCGTTGAACCAAAAAAAATTTGTGAAATTCTGTCCACTACGAACAAAGTTATAAGCGCTCATTTTGACCTACCCTAAGTCGCATTTTTCGGAAGACCATATTTCGGCCTCTAGGGGGTGCTGCGCTTCCAAATTTTTACACGCGCTAGAGAATGACCAAGTCTAACTAGCGCACCCCCCACCGGGGGCTAGGGCTCCCCTTACAACTTTTTTTTCAAAGGGGAGTCAAAAATTGGCTTAAAATGCAATAAAGGAGCGCTTATAACTTTGGAGTTAAGAAGTGTAGCCTGCCGAAACTTTGGCACTTGACGTGCCTCTAGGTTGGGTGCCTCTAGGTTGGGGTGTTAACGCAAGTACGAAGTTTGGGGCACCGCCCCCCTTAAAATTTGGGAGGGCAAAAAACGTCCAAAGTTTAGTACGTTTTACAACAACTTTCGAGTTTGACCGCAAGTATCTCTGGAATCGATGAAGATAGCGACAAAATCTAAACGACGTTGACGAGTAGGATCTTTTCGGCGTTGAACAAAAAAAATTTGGGAAATTCGGTCCACCACGAACAAAGTTATAAGCGCTCACGTTGACCTACCCTAAGTCGACAATGCGCGTTCAGCGTATGCCAATGCATTTGAGTTCGAGCCACGTGACTTTGATGCCGGGAAAATTTTACCCCCCCCCCTCTAATTTTCCCCAGTTGGACTTAGGGCGCCGGGCGGACTCACGTTGGGCTTTGCCCCAAATTTCTAGTTATTTTATGTATTTATCGCAGTTATTCACGTCATTTAAGTATTTGTAATGATCATTGTTTGGTAACATGTGCCAAATGCTGGACAACTGAATGTTAAATAGAGCGTTTTTCGGGATGGTGGAAGGTCGCAACTACCGGGGACGACCAAGGAAGCGCTGGGCCAACAATATACTGAAGTGGTGCAACATGACATTACAACAGGTGTCACACCACACACAGGATCATGTGAAGTAGAGGAATCTCATATGGGTCCTGCAGTTCTTGAAACTTGAGACAAGAAGAAGAAAAACAACAAGAAGAAAAATCATTGTCTACTTTTTTAATCTGACCAATGTGTGAAGTTTCCAGTTAAGGCAGTTAACAGGGAAGATTATTAGAACTACCATTATGTTAATTACATATGCACACGTATAACGGAGTTCTTACAGTTTTAGGTTTTTGTGTTTTGTGTTTCTGTAAAAGTTAAACTTACTGTTCGGTTATTATGTGTTTGTGTGCATTTTGCCTGAGAAGTCCGTCCCCAAAAAGATCTATATACTGTGTCGGATGGGATGTTAAACCCTACTCACTCATTCACGCAGTTGACCAATAGTTCTTGTGTATATATGCTTGTAGCATGAAGCGCTGAGCTCGATGCAGAGTGACATTCGCTGGATTCGTAACCGTGTCTCTTCTCTTGTGGATAATCTCAATGATCAACGTGATGCTGCTGTTAACACATCTCCACAGGGTTGGTCTTTTCTTCGTGTTGTTTCTAATTCTTTTTCTTATTGTTATTACATGGTTTAAACACACATTAAGTCATTCGCAGTAATGAAGAATCACAAGTATGGGCATGTCACGTGACGCTGCAGAAAAGCATAGCCGTCTAGAGCAGATTTGAGCCTATTTTTAAATGTTCAAGTTGTAACAGTTAAATCATAAACTACAGTTTGAGGCAGACTGTTCTAGGCTGTATGTGAGGCAAAGGGAAACGTTGAGAATTCTTAGCCTTGTTGGCATACTTTGCAAGTAGTTTTTAGTTGACTCCTTGACTGAATCAACCTAATATAGCTCTGATCTATCATTCGTACACAGGCATGTTGCTAAACTGCTACGGAAGACTCAGTTTTGTGCTAGGCTAGCTTTAGCTACTTTGAAAGTTCTGAATGATCGATTGCTTGTTGGAATGGTTCATTGATTCAGTCATTGATTGGTAGATAGCATTAGTAATAAACAGCTTTTAGCTGATGTGTTGTGGCATTGCTTTTGTTAAGCTAACTGTTTTGCATTCATAGTTTTTACTCTCTGTGTATTATTGTTTCGCTAAGTAGACTTTACTTTTTGCTTTCCGGTTTTGTTTGTGCAATCAGTCAGTCACCATACTGTTATTGTGATTGTGGCATGAAATGGACTGTTTGTGCTGAGATGCTGCTAAAAAAATTACTGAGTCACTCGGAAGTGGTATAAATAATAAAATTATGACCTATTGTTAGTTTTATGCTGACAGATGCAACTTATTCGTTACCTGTTTCAACCAGTGAGTTTATTTAAACATGCTCACTCACTCACTCATCTGAATCTGATGGAGAAAGAATTTAGAAAATCAGTCGATATTTATCACACAAGAGTTTGTTATCTTGTTTCTTTTTGACTCATTGTCTAGTTAGTTTGGCCTGGCATAGCGGTAACGCATAGTGTCCGATCAGTGAAGTTGCTCTACACCGGGTTAGGTTAGTACTTGGATGGGTGACTGCCTGCGGGCAGGTAAACCATCTCAGTATGTAACCAGGTGCCTAGGCCAACTCAGCCTTCCATCCCTTTGGGGTAGGTAGATCGAGTACCGGCCTATCTGGTTGGGGTTAAGGCAGGGCGTGTTCACCTGTGTTGGTTGGCAGGTAGCACTGTGTGATCTCCTACGGTAGGTGACGCTTCTTGGCTCTGAGATGGGCTTCCCATAAAGAGCTACAGCACCACCTTTTTAACTTTTTTAGTGGTTGACAGAGGTGACAACGTGGAACTGTGTTTCGGCACCGTAGGTTCGTTGGCTGGGCACCAGCTGCAGCAGAATCAGCTGGTGCTCAGTCTCAATCAGAGCTACTTCCAGCTGGTGAGCAACCAGAATGCTCTAATTGACCGGTTCAATCGTCTGGAGCAGATGGTTCTCGGTTCCGGTGGCACTCCACTCAGCAGTAACGTCGTTATGGAGATGCAGTACGGGGGTCAGCATCGTGGTCTCCCGGAGGATGTTGGATACTCTCTGTTCACCGGAGCTCAGTCACCTTTCAACCTCAACAACTGTAAGTAGTTTTGAGTTATATCATGCCAACACCAATCTTTTGTCGGTTCCACGTGTCCACACAACCTTTACCTCCCACGGTTTTAGCATTGCAGCCCCACAGTTTGGAACTCACTACCCTCTATCATTCGTAGTTCTACCTCTGCAGACACTTTCCGTCGCCTCCTTAAAACTCACTGCTTCCAGCAGGCCTACTGCTCCCCCTAGTGGCTCAGCCAAGTGCCTCAGATTCGGCCACTAGCTGACATTGTGCACTTTAAATATGCACGTACTTACTTACTTACTTACTTAGAATTTGTCATAATACAAGCTTCGTTATAATATCGTTGTTGACGTTTTCGCGATTGCTGCTGCCTTCTTCGGAACAATCGTTTGACAGGTGTTGTTGTGGCATGCAGCAAGCAGTAATAGATGTATGGAAGTTTTATAGGAGGACCACACATCTTGGTTCATCAAATTGTCTTGTTTTTTCGGCCATAATTCAGTTGATTTGGTAGGGCAAATTAAACTCAAGCTTATTTCAGTTCAACCCACCAAGTATTGAAGCCACAAGTTCTGATGGCAAACTCATGCCTCTGCATGCTAGTTGGGGCACGTGTTTGCATTGCTCACAACTTGCATTCAGTTACATTAATTAACTCGTTGTATTATGATGTTCAAATGTTGTACAGGTAATGCGGCAAGAGACGGTCATCCGGTGTCACCTGCGACTGGGTCAGGTAATAACACAAGCCGAGACGTCGTCATTGAAACAGTGCATGCTAGACATGCCGACACATTGCCCCATGTCACCAACAACTGCGTAGGCACTCAAGGTGCACGCTGGCTTCTCTCTATCTCTATTCTTCTTTTTGTTTGTTGTCAAATGGCAGGTTTATGACTAGGGCCCACAGTTTTTCGCAGGCCACAGAATTTTGAGTCGAGCCGCGGAATTTGCCCTTTTCCATGGAATTTTTATATTTCCGCTTAATTTCACAAAATTTTACAGAAGTTAAGAAATGACCCATGATTAGTACGGTCATCTGCTTTAAACTAAACTATATCATGGAGAAAAACCAAACTGAGCTGAATAAAACTGCGTCCCTACTAATAATTACTATCTTATATGGCACAATCGTAAATTGACACAATGCGACTGACAAATTGCACTGTTGAAAAGAAAAAAGATCTTTAATTTTTTGTATGTTGCTAGCATAACCAAGTGCCATGCCTGCATCCAAAAACTGAAGTTTTTTAAAAAAGAATAAAGCTTATATTCCGCACAAACGGAAGGCCGTGGTAAGCTGCGGAATGTGGACAATTTTGCTGCAGTAAGCCGCAGAATTTTGCGAACTGGCCCACGGAATTTGGCAAAATTTAACGCGGAAAACTGTGGGTCCTATCTATGACCATCTCTTTTGCCAGCTTCTCATATCTTTAGCTTTCGTTTTCATATTCTCGTAATTCTTGGTTGTCATGTCATTCAACAGTTGTAGTTCCTTTATTGTATTGCCATTTGCCATCAGAACTTGTGGCTTCAATACTTGGTGGGTTGAACTGAAATAAGCTTGAGTTTAATTTTTCTTAATACTCTTTTTTTTTAAAAGTGACTGTGATTCCTGTAACAAGGCTACATTTTATTATGAACAAAATTGACCTAAATCCATGGGTTGCTGTCAGATTGAGCATATTTTTGGCATTGGCGGAGACAACTCTTCTTTCTTCAGGCAGCGAAAATTTGTAATATATAAGTCACCGAACCCAAGAACTTAGAAGCCCCAGCCGCTCACAAATTTTGGGCATTTAAAATAATTATTTGAATAATTATATTCATGAAAATGTTGCAAGATCTTGAAAACTTGACTTAAAATAGAATATCATTTTTAGTTTTTGATCTTAAAGTTAGGGTAGCATTCACTATTGGTTGCTGCCCTGACATTGTACTTGGGGCATGCTCCTGCTGTATAGGTGGGATGCTAAACCCTACTTCTCACTCACTCACTATTAGAGTGGTGAAGATTGTGCAAAATATGTAAAGAATATTTAAATGCACTGATATGCAAGTTTTAACGTTTTTTAGACAGAAATCCAAAACTTTTTAATATCGCACATTTTTCACCATTTCTAAGTTATCAGTGCTTAGAAAATGGTCAGTTTTTAACCTGCCTTGCATAAAGCGGTGGAAATGATTTTGAATGGTTGCGTGGCCGTATGCCAGGTGGCAGCACTGGAGTGGAACGTCTGAGTCCTTCCAGTTTGCCAGGATCTCAGGACACACACCAGGACCCTGCTGGTGACAGGTAATGCACACTTTGGATTATAATATTTTGGTTAGTAAACTTCTTTATTATCTCCACCAAGGTGAACGTAGTGAACATTGGAGGAGGTTAAGAGATTAAGAGATTGGTCGTTCTGTCCATCGTTCCGTGCGTGTACATGATGATTCATAATAGCAATGACGTTATTGCATCAACAGCTGCTTAGCTGGCTATTACTTTTGCCTCCCTTTCTTCTGCCACGAAGTGGCTCTTTCTTCTCCCTCCCCTTTTTTTGATGTAGATGTACTAATAGTTAAGGAACATCTCAAAGGACTTAAAGAAATTGATGGTGAAAGCACTAGTAGGGGTGTGGCTCTTTATGGCTCAGACGTGGACACTTAGAAGAGAAGACAGCAAACGTATACATTATACAAGCCTTTGAGATGTGGATCTAGTGCGAGTTGGAAAAGATCAGCTGGACAGCACATGTGTCAAATGAAGAAGTTTTGAGTCTGATGCAAGAACAACGTTCTCTGGTCCACGTCATCAAGCAACGCCAAGCAAACTGGATAGGACATGTCTTAAGACATGACTGTCTTCTGAAGACTGTACTAGAGGGGAAGATAGAAGGGAAACGGCCAAGGGAAAAACCAAGAAGGAAGATGCTGGATCTACTTATGGAGCAAGAGGACAAGAAGATCAGTTACGAGGAGCTGAAGAGAGGAGCACAGAGCCGGGTCGGATGGCGCCATCATCATTGGAACCTGCCTTAGGGCAGAGCATGCAAGAAGAAGATTGCTGAATGTTACTCAGTTATGTTTTACTTTCTAATATCTGCTAGTACCAGGGTAAGGTTATTTTAGTTGAGTGCCAGTTAAAAAGGTGAGAAGTGCCACGAATTGTCAGGGAATTTTATAGTGTCTTAAGCGTCGTCGCCCTGTCTGTTGCATTTATTGTTACTGTGTTTACTAGTGAATCGGTGGCATCAGTGAACGCCAGTTCAACGTTTGAAGCTCTGCGCGAGACGGTCTATGCGGAGGTAGCTACGTTGATTTCACAGAATGAGGCATGTCCACATTATCTCATTGAGCTGTTCAGACAGCTGCAAATGCTATCCACGGACTTCCTACGTCAGAGAGGACTCTTTGCAATACAGGACATCGTGGCAAGATACTTTGCCAAGGTACGACTATGGAACAGTTAGTTCATTTCATCGCCAACTGTATTTAGTACAGTTAGCCTATTGCTACACTCTCTCATCTTTCCGAAACTTATATGGTGTACTGTTGCTAAATGGTATGTCACAGGAGGTTGGCGATAATGCTGTTGTACAGGACGTTGGTATCTTCCTGTATGCTTTCTGTCTTTAATAACCATGTCGCTGTCTGCGGCACTTTAGCTACAATTTGCAACGAATGTATTTTCAGGAGGTAGCAAAAGGTTGTGTTACATTGGAAGTCATGTAAATGGGTAAGTAACAATGTTTACATTTCTTGACTAGGCAACAAAATATTCAAAGCATCATGATTGGACAGTTATGTGCTCGGGCTGTGAGTTTGTGCGAGGAGTACAGTCGGCTAACTCTAGTGACAGCTGGGCTGTTGTTTGAGTCACAGATGGCTGTTCGATGTAGTGGTTAATGCTTTTGCTTCAGTTGACACAGTTGCTCTGTGCTGGGCTCAGATAGATTGGTGACTCACTGACTGCATGCAAGTAAACCATCTCAGTATATAATTAACTACCTATGTCATTTCAGTCTTTTATTGTGGGAGTTGGCAACTTGAGTACCGGTGTAATCTTTGGTATTCTTGCCATAACAGTTTAGTTGCCAGTACTTGCTACAGTTTTTCTGTGGATGGCTGGTGATGATGATGATGAAGAAGAAGGACGAATCAACTTTAGTGAGGCATTAAGTCCTAAGACTACAAGAACACGTAACAATAAGCTTAATCAGTGAAGTCATGTAATAGTAGTCAGCGCTATGGTGGACCCACATTGCAGCCCAAGTTTTTGCTGGTGATACAGACTGTTTTGCTCTGACCGGAAACATGGTAAATGTTAACCATTTTGGCTAATTTTTCATTAGCATGAACTGCACAAGGAACTGGATTAAAACCTAGCACCTTACTTCAATTTTTTTGTGGCACTGCATTGCAAAATATAGTTAAACGTGGAGAATGTGCTGTTTAGACATTATTTGTAAATTATTACTCGAAATCTATGAGCTGCTTACCGAAAGTGAGGAGTAATTAGTACTCTACACTGGTTTCGCTTTTGATTATGTTTGTGGATTGGGTTTCAGGGTAATGAGGAGAGATGGAGAAGTGAGGGAGATGGTACGGAGTCGAGTAATCGTCAGCTGGCTGCAGTCAGTAATCTCACACAGGTAATCGTCTTACCTGGCTGCTCATTATATAATTCTCATTTTTAGTGTTGTACACAGAAATCTCTTACCTGGCTGCTAGTTATAGTTAGGGCCCACAGTTTTCCGCAGAAAATTTTGCCAAATTCCATGGGCCAGTTCGCAAAGTTCCGCGGCGAGGCAAAATTGTCCAAATTCTGCAGCTTACCGCGGCCTTCTGTTTGTGCGTAAACTAAGCTTTATTCTGTTTAACCGAATTTTAATTTTTGGATGCTGGCATGGCGCTCAGTTATGCTCTCAACATGCAAACGAAATTATCAATCTTTTTCTTCAAAAGTGCAATTTGCCAATTAGTCGCATTGTGTTAATTTACGATTGTGCCGTGTACGATGGTAATTATTCGTAGGGATGCGGTTTTAGGCAGTTCAGTTTGATTTTTCTGTGTGATATAGTTAGTCTAATTACATTATCAAGCCGATGATCGTACTAATCATCGGTCATTTCTTAACTTCTGCAAAATTCCGCGACATTGTCAAAATTCTGCGGAAAAGGCAAATTCCGAGGCTTGGCTTGAAATTCTGCGGCCTGCGGAAAACTATGGGCCGTAGTCATGGTCTTACTTTAATTCAGTCAGTAATCTCACTGAAGTAACTATCTTACCTGACTGCTTGTTTTTCACTGTTTCCACCTGAATGAGTTTATATGACTGGTTGATTTTCGTATGCAATTTCAGCCTGCACTGGTAATAACTGTTATGAGAAATGTCAGAAAGTTTATTCTCTGCCATAGACAGTGAACCAAGAACAATGTAACAAAACTCCTGGATTCATGTTGCCAACTAAATGTATTTGCAATGTATTTGCTTGTTACTTGGGCTGTGCCCCACCTCCCGCCATCAGAATCTTTCTGTGGCAAACGCTGACAAAAAACTAACTGTGATAATATTGTATTTGTGCTTATTGTACTCATTATATTGTAAAATGTTCCATAAACAGAGTTCTCATGGGTTCCCGTTACAAGTAGAAAGCCATGACTTAAGGTATAATTAGAAGCACTGTCTAGTGTCTACTGAGGTCGCTGTTTTTCACGGTTCTGAAGGAAGTTCATTTCACACTGTTCTTCCAATGAGCATAACTTGTTAAACGGGTAGTGATCTTTGAAAACAATTTGGCTTTTAATTAATGATCTAATTAAAAAAAACTTAGGTGGCGCTAATAAAAGTGATAAAAGGTTTAAGATAAAAGCAATGTTTAAAGATAAAAAAATAATGTCCGCCATTTTTAATTAGGCAAAACCATAGATAAATACCCGTTTTATGTATTGCTGCAGTTGATGCTGAATCTAATTCTATACTTTTATTTTAGACCATGTTGTTTTCAAGATTTACTTGCCTTTCAGTTGTGTGTGCAGCCAAAGAGAGTAGCGGTGTCCAGCAACCACAGTAACCTGGCCTCTGCACGTCAGAACCCTTCTGCCGTTCGTTCGTCATCCATCGCCAATGCCCACTTTGACTACGCCGAGTTGGCCGTGGATTCCAATCAGGCTTCATCATCAGCCGATAACGAGCATTTTGACTTCAACCCAGCCATGGCTGCTGCGAGCTCCAGCGATTCTTTGTCACAGTCCACTGCGGGCGATGCTGCATGCTGGGAAACTCCATTTGCTCAGGAATCACTGGGGAATACCGTCATTCATTTTGATACGGTATGTACCGACTTAATGCAGCAATACGTAAACACATTTCGTTGATATCAGTGGTTTTGCGCAATCAAAAATGGTGGACGTTACTTTTTTTTGAACATTGCTTTCATTTTAAATCTTTTATCACTTTTATTAGCACCACTGAAGTTTTAATTATATGAATTATATACTTTAATTTTAGGCCATGTTGTTTTAAAGGTTTATTTCTTCTTTAACTGACTGATTCAGTTTGTGTAAGTAGTTGTTTCTTGGATGACTGATTTGACAAATTGATCAATTTATTTATTGATAAATTGGTGGATCGGTTTATTGATTAGTCACCTTTGTACATTTTGGCTGGTAGAGTCACTACAGTGATACTAAACACCGACCAATCGGTAAGCCTAATCCCGTAAACAGGATCTCAGGATTAGAAATTTGTCAATCTTGGATCCCAGGGTTAAGAAATTGATTCAGGTATTGCAATCACTAGTCACTGATACAAACTCATTAACCGAAGTTCAGTTTGTTGCACGTTCCACTGAGGTTAAGAGGCTGAGTTGATCGTGGTGCAAGGAATTGCGTTTTTTGCATTGCAGCTCTCACAGTCTGGAACTCACTCTCTTCTAGCATCCGTAGTTCTACCTCTGCACACACTTTCCGATGCCTCCTTGAAACTCACTGCTTCCAGCTTCCCCCTAGTGGCTCAGCCAAGTGCCCCAGATTCGGCCACTGGCCGACATTGTGCACTATAAATATTTTACTTACTTACTTACTTATCTACTGTGCTGATGTGCAGATAATGAAGAAGATGCGTGACGAGGCTGCTGGTAAATCTCCGGGTGGCAGCGCTGGTGCTGGAGCCAGCAATCTCAACCTGACATCACCGGCACTGAACAGCACCACTGAGATGATGAACAACATCACCAGCAGTCTGGTCCGGAGGCAGAACTCAGCCCCATTGGCCACGGGCAAGGATGACATGATGAGAGCAACATCGGATATGTCAGCTTCAGCAGCGGCGACTAGGCAGGATTGTGTCAGTGACCGCACTAGTGACCCTTCAGTCTCTGAGGCATCGGTTAGTCTTATATACTTGCCGCTTATAATAATTTTGCATGATTTTTGCCATTTGTTTTTGCTATGCCCTTTTATACTTTGTTTTTGCGTCGCTTTTTAAATGACAGCAACTGTTATTTCTGTCATTCTTTCTTTGGACACGGCAGTATATGCATGCCAGAAATTGCCATGGTTAGCATGTGTATTTGGAAATATGTTGGCATGCCCTGTTGCCATGTCCTTTAGGTTACCTGGGCAAATATGTGCAGTCTAGCTGTGCTTTTACCTGTTGTTGCTACCACATATTCTTTTTGTTTAAATGATGGTAAGTTGTCTGATTTGCTCAAAGTTTTGCCACAATATTTTATTAGCCATGTTTTCGTGTTTACATGGTATTTTTACATGCTGATTTTATCTAGACTTTGTATTCCAAACTTCTGGCATGAAATGGCTTCTTGCATCAGATGTGCCATTAAGCCCAAATTCCATTACGCCGACTTTGCAACAAAGTCCGGGACAAGTTCTCGACAAAGTCGCGGACGTGTCGCGGACAAACATCATGAAAGTCCGCGACACAAATCACGTCGCCGACTTTCATGATTTGTGTCGCGGACTTTCGTGATTTGTATTCGCGCCAAAGTTCGCGGACTTTGTCGCCAACTTTCCCCGTGCATTCCATTAGAGCGACACAAACGGGTTTGATGCGGACTTGTCACGAACTTTGTCGCAAACATCTCGCCATGTCGAGATGGTTTGTGTCTGCGAATTTCATGATTTGTGTCCACGACTTTCCCCTGCGGCGAAGTTTTGGTGAAAGTCGGCGTAATGGAATTTAGGCTTTAAGAAACTATTCACTTGCACACGTTTAGATAAGTAAGTAAGTACATAGTTTATTGAACATGCACAGTTACAGAATATAACTACAGAGCAGTAAGCAACTTAAGCTGGAGTATCTCTGGAAACAGGCAGCCGAGTATGTGTTTATGTGTACTTGTTTTGTACGCAGGGCGTGGAGCCGCAGCTAGACACGCGTGAGCTGGATCATGAGATCAAGGAGATTATGCTGCAGATAATCCCGGTGGTGAAGCAGCAGATGAATGGCGTCTGCAGCCAGCAGGTGCTCCATTACATCCAGCAGCTGACCACCTCACTCACCCGGCTTCAGCAGCTGCAGAGCCTGCCCCATGGCACCGCATCACCGAGATACGCCGAGTTCTCACGATTCTTCCATCGCCAGCTCGATTCCATCCTCAGAGACTCGCTTGCCAAGTTCGAAGGACAGAGGTATCATCTTGATTGTTTTATGTTTTGCAAAGTAACTACAGTGTTTTTATTACTTGTTTTTTATTTTCATTTAAAGTATTTCAGTTCTTAGTTTATCTGCTGGATTAAACTGACAGCTTTTCTGTCATTTTTTTTCGAATGCAAGTCCATGTCGCATTGTATCGTATGTTGATAACGCATTGAATCGAGTCAATGAAGTTACTTCATGCTGGCCTGATTCAGGACAGAGATATGAGCTTGACTTGTTTGGTCTCAGCGTTGGGTTAAAAAACCGCTTTTGGCAAAGCTCAACTTGGCAGTTTTTGAGCTTTTATTGGGTTTTTGTGAGTTTTTGCATCAGTGGTGTAATTTGTTATGCTCATTTCTAACTGCGTAAATATCAACTCAGTACTCGTGGGCCTTAAAACAGCTTTAAACTTAGTAGACAGCTTGACTCCATTATGAACTTTTGTTTGGTTTTACAGCAGGGTTTAAAAGATCTGTTTTAGAAAAAACTCATCTCTGCGGGTAATAGAGTGTTGTTGGGTTTTGAATTTAATTGGGTTTTGCGGGTTTTTGTTATTACTGGTGCAGTGATAAATACTGTCTAATAGATATGCATGAGTCTGGTTCAGTTGATTAAAGATAACAGCAAAACCCGTTTTGAACAAATCAAGCCTACTAGGTTTCGGGGGGAGGATTCATTGTGTTTTGGATTTTATTGTTTTTTTGTGGATTTTTGCTAGATACTTACAAATAAATATGCTTGATTTTTGTTTGGTTGATTGAAAGTCACTGCAAAAATATAAACCCAATACTCGTGGGTTTAACAGCTTTAAACATAATGGAATGTTGTACTAGTAAATGGGCATAAGATTTTTTCGTAAAGGGTGGGCTTTTGTTGGTTTTTGCGCCCAACAGCAGCTACTGCTGTAGCGCATTTTAGCCATCGCAATTCTGTCTGTCGGTCTGTCTGTCCGCCTGTCCATCTGTCACACGGGTGGATCTGGATCAGTCAAAAACGGTGCAAGCTAGGATCACCAAATCTTCACCGTTGGCTGCCTAGAAGACTCTAGTTTTAGTAACCATGAAGCTTTTCCATAAGTTTGAAGGGCGTCACCCCGAACGAGGGCGCTAAATGAGAGAAGGGTAGGGAAAATTTGCAATACCCAGCCGATACAGCGTTGGCTGAGCGAGACATGTCACGCCGTCTGGTGAGTATGAGTAAAACACTATAGGCGACTGACTTAGACTTTGTTTTACTGGGCTTTCAAACATGCACCACGGTTGTTGCACGTTCCCATTTGCATTAGCAGGGCTTTTCTTGTTAGAATAGACATATGTCCCAAAAACTTTATCAAAAGATTAGACCCCAAGTCAACGAGCAATGCCATGGGTTGGAAAGGTCAGCGGGCAGGAGGTTGCAATTTTTCAACAGGTAGCTGCAAAATTTTAATGTCAGAGAAGATATAGGTGCTCAGAATTTATATTGTGTCCCTGAATTTCTAGCCCCGTATTTTGTTATTTTTTCTGACAAGAAGACATATTTCCGACAGGCTATAAATTAAGGGGGCAGTTGCCTTTTCGTCGTGATGCTACTGAAATCAGCGAAACGTGTACTTTTAGAAAATGGAGTATTAAATGCATAACGTGTGTTTTTAAGGCACTGTTGCTGATGTTGTGCATATAGTGTCTGCTGTCTTAGTGTGAGCTTTACACAATCTTTCATTATCTCCGCCAAAGTGAACGAAGTGTACTGATGGAGATTAAGCCGTTGCTTTGCCTGTGTATCTGTGTGTCTGTCTGTGCACGTCAGTGACTCAGCATGCACAATCACAGGGTGACCACTTGTCTGGAAAACCTGGAAATGTCAGGGAATTTGAAACATGTCAGGGAAAAAATCTTGTCGGTGAAAAGTGTCCCAAAACTGTTTATTACTAGTTGAATATTTGCGTTTAACTCCATTTTTTCAGCTCGCTTCTGCTTGCAGACTTGTACTTCCATACTTTTAAATTTGCAGTGCCAGTAAGCCGCTTTTGTTTGCCTTTATTGTTTAAACTGCATTAAACTTGGTCAGTTAATTCTCTGGAAAATAATTAAAATTGTTGCCAATAGATGTCATATCACTACTGTTGGGAGGGGCGATACTCCATCTATGTTCCCTTAAAATGTCTGGAAAAGTCGGGGAAAAGTCACGGAATTTGATCATGAGCAACGCTGGCATCTAATGTTATTACTTCCTTTTTTCCTTCCTCTGCTGTGAAGTGGCCCTTCCCTCCCTCCTCTTTTCTTTTCCCTTTTTCTCTCCTATTGCTTTCCCTCCCCTTACTTTTATCTCTTTTCTTTCCTCCTTTTGCTTCCTTTCTCCTTTCATGCCTTCTCTTCTTAATAGTAGTAGTAGTAGTAGTAGTAGTAATGTTTACATTACTGCACTTGGTGGAGATATGCACTCCCACGAGCTTTTTCTGGTTTTTAATGATTTTTGTTAAGCTTTTCTGTCATGTTGTGTGTTTAGGATGTCACAGTGTGGTGAGGACCTGCTTGTCGACCTGTCTGAAATCCTCTTCAATGAACTCGCATTCTTTCGCCTCATGCAGAACCTTGACTCCTCCAACACCAACCTCAAGGAAAAACTACGAACCTTTGCCAAGGTCTTTTTTCTCTCACTTTCCTCTCATTGTTCTTTTGATTTTCAGTCAGGTTCTTGATTCCTTATGTTTTACATTATAACTATACTTTATTTTAGTCTTTTATTTCATTTGTTACCTCCGCCAAGGAGGTTATGTTTTTGTTGGACTTTGTCTGTTTGTCTGTCTGTTTGTGTGTGAGCAAGATAACTCGAAAAGTTATGGATGGATCTTTCTGAAATTATGAGGGTATGTCGGGCATGGCATAAGCTACAAGTGATTCAATTTTGGGCGTGATCCGGCAGGAATCCTGGATTCTGGATCAATTTGAAATTTTCGTTACCATTGCATTAAAGGGGGCATAAGGGAACTGCTGGCAAAGTGAATATGGTGACGCCACTTGGCGAATAGCTTTGCCTTGGCGGAGGTATTTGCGAGCTATGACTGCTATCTAGTTTTAAACATTTTTTTGTTTGTCGGTTTTTAAGTGCATATCTAATATTGTATTGTCGTATCATAAAATGATATGGTAAAGATAAAGTTTTCTATAGTCCCTAGCACTCTGTCACAACTTTGTGACTGTAAGGTTATGGCTCATCTTCATTTCAAGGCTTTGAGTTGGCAGTGAGCTGCAGCTCAGTTTTACACGGTGTTTCATAAAAAGGACCCCTTTTTGTTTATTCATAATTCACTTAAATGATGATCAATTTACACAAAATTTGTACCGGTTGTAGCTGAAAAAATACTAATTTAAAATATTGCAACAAAATATGGCAGTTGATTAAATATTCTTTGCTAGTCCTGATATAATGCTGACGTCATAGTGTGTCACGGGTACAAACTGGATAGTCTCAAGTGGTGCTGTCAGTTGCTACCCTGCTTCGATGGTGAGCTTAATCTGGTTCGCTAATGAAAAATATTTATTGTGTCAGCACTAAGCAACATGGGAACATGAAATCATGCAACAAGGGCATTTACATCATTGATAAAGAGTATTAAGTAGAGAAGTTAATCATATCATAGAATTGAGACAAGAAAATCTATC
>Ga0209671_1003374_pt1 | contig 15319 bp, 8 predicted proteins | sample WorMetHERISLAND2_2_FD_187401 | JGI IMG/M metagenome (GOLD analysis project Ga0209671, IMG submission 187401) | Marine gutless worms symbiont microbial communities from Max Planck institute for Marine Microbiology, Germany - Olavius geniculatus... | ecosystem: Host-associated > Annelida >... | reverse complement strand
ATTGCCACTTTTAGCCATGTCGTCCCCCCCACTGTCTAGAAGAAATCGCCGCCACTGCCACGGACTACATGAATGAGTCAGATTGTGCGGGACACCGGACTCACTACTGCCGACGCATGGGCTCTTACCGACGACCGGTCAACGTGGAGGGCGCTACGACCCACAGCCGGTTACGCGCAGCAGTGAGTGAGTGAGTGTGTTTACTGTTATTTTACATTTGCATACATAGAGCTACATTTTAAGTTTATACCACAAATCCGATAAGAATTCTTTGCGTTTTTGAACTTCTGTGTAGTCAATCGTGACCTTACAAATCGCTGACACCACAATTGTAAATATCAACGTTCAACTAGTTACACTGTACGCTGGCCTTGTGGACATACACCATAAAGTACAAGCATAAAACGCTGAAACGCGACATAACAGCTATCGTGGCAAAATGGGACAGATACCTCATTCCACAGAACATATTTCTAGTTTTGTCATAACTTTCACAAATCTTCACTAAATTTGATAACTTTGGCATGAAGATAACCAAGACAATGAAATTATGCAAGGTGCACTCACTTCACATGATAATTCATGTCAATGCACTACTGTGTAAAAGACAGATGTTCCAAATTGTTGCATAACGCTAAATTATTTTTCAAGTGAATGCTGTAATGACTTAATTAAGCACAAAATAAATCTCAATGTAAATTATTCAGCAGAATTATAAGTTTGTGTAACAACTCTCTTGCAAATCATCAGAATTTACGTCCAAAGTGGGCTCACATACAAAGACAATGGCTTAGATGCAACGCCACTGGCTGATAGCGAAATAAACAAATGACTGATCAAACAGCATTCACTTATCGATTAGACGATTAGCTCATCAGTTAGCTATTTTGTTGTCTGCTATTTTTACCATAAAATATTTAATACCACAAAATTATTAAATCACGTGGCACCCCTGTCGTATTGATAATGCAAAGATAAGCAATCCAATACAAATAACTGCTGCATAATGTAACAATCTGAAGCATCTGTGTTTCACACAGCAATTCATCGACATAAATTACGTAAGGTGCTAAATGAGTGCACTTTACATAATTTCATCATCTTGGCCATCTTTGTGCCAAAAATTATTAAAGTTGGTGGAAATTTGACGAAATTATGACAAAAACAATTTTGACTATTTTTTAAAACATGGTATACAACTACAAAGTGGTACGTACGTCTGCGTATGTTCACGGTAAGCTGTGACAATAGTGACTGGCCATGAGCTGCACGTTCACGTGACTTGGCATGTGAGTAGAGCACGGCAAAGTTGTTTGACAACACAGGGATCGTGAGCGCAAACAGCACAGTCCCCGAGATGGCACAGACTGCACCTACGACGAACCCCAGATCCGTCACAGGAACCATGTCACCATAGCCCACTGTCGTCAGCGTTATAACACTCCACCTGTGTGCCAAAACACAAGATTTCCTTTCATTCATTACCTCTGCTACTTGGAGGCATTTACTTATTTATTGTTAGTGGATTTGGTTGAAATTTTCAGGGAAGGCTAGACTTGGCATAACTTCAAGGTTATAAAGTTTTGGTGTTGGTGATCCACTGTCGATGACACTGTACTTGTAACTGGACCTGCAGTGCAGCCAGCAGACATACCACCATTCCAATCAACCCTAAGCCATCATTTCCCATCCCACTTAGGGTGCAAAGGCTGAGTAGACCTGAGAACAACAAGGTTAGTTGTAATTTGTAAATGATGAATGACCCGCGGTAAGATTCAAACTAGTTGAAACATGAAAGTTATGAGTCCGATACTATCTGCCCTATAGAGCAACTACACATACACTAAGTCTTGGTCTACAGAGTTTGGTCTTGTTACTTTGTGTCAGCGCATCAACATGAAGTTCAGTCATACCCTGCCAACAGAAAATGGGGCAATTGCTTCCTTCCAAATTTCAGAAAAGTTTGTTGTTATCGAAAAAAATTTCTTTCAAATATACAAAATATATGGCTAAAAATTATCCACTCTGTGTGAATTTGGGAGCAATATTCAACCCAAGACGCCACTGATCTCTAGGTATTCTGGCAGCCAATTGGTATTTAAGTCTGGCAGAAATTTGTCGTCTGTCGGAATTCTGTTGGAAATTTAGTGTCTGTCGAAAAACTGCAAGTTGCTGCCTTGGATACGATTTCAAACGCACGATGCCGCTAAGCGAACGTACCACAGTCCGACGGGAATGCTGATGAACTTGCTGTCCTGTGGGTTGCGCTTTCCTTCAGCGTAGTAGATCAGAGTTGAGAAGAGCAGGGTGGCAACAGTCGACACGGTCAACAGAACGATCAACTCATACGAGCTGGCCTTGAGCGCTATCCACATAATGCGCATTGGCTTGAAGTGGTTCAGCACTTGAAACAATCGACCAATACGCAGGATTCGCAGTGCAACGACTGTCTCCAGCATCAGCTGCATTATATACAACTTTATTCATCACTGAATGACAGCAAAGAAAAAAAAACAAAAACAATCAACAACAAGCAAGAAATGGAAACTAGGCTAAATCTAAACAGTCATTGTCCACACGCAGTGTATTAGAGATTACAGGAGAGAAAACAGCTGAACATCTGCTTCTTTTCTGCCCACAGTCGGCAGTAGAACGACAGCAGTACGTTGGTGACTCCACCAACGTATCAGATGTGTTCCGGGATAGTGACGTCCTGGTGGAATTCCTCATCTCTTTGGAGCATCTGCTGGTTCTGCCCCCCCACCCCTATATAGGCAGCGCCTGGCGAGCTCGTCATGCCAACAATAACAACAAGGTTAAAACTAGTGCATAGTTTTTATGGGAAACTCATCACAGAGCTACAGAGCATCACCTGCCATATATGGGATCACACAGTGTTAGCTGCCACCCGATACAGATTAATGTGCCTCGCCTTAACCCCAGCCAGACAGGCCAATACTCGATTTACCTACCCCTGAGGGATGAAAGGCTGAGTTCACTTTGGTGTTATACCAATTAAGACAGTTTACTATTCCGCAAAGTCCCCCATCCAAGTAGTAAGCACTTGATAGCGACCCAACCAGGAGTCAAACACATGACCTCACGGTCGTAAGTCCGATACACTACCAAGGCAGCGCCTAGAGCTTTCACTTTACAGAAAAGGTGCAGAGCAATGTTCATGCTACTGTCCTCGTGGCAATATCACTGTGAGAGTTCACCCAGTTCATATGATGAATGTAGCACAAGCACCACGCGGCCACCAACCTTTGGACCAAGCGCTATTCATGCTAAAAATGGCACGTACCGAAACTCGTTTTCAGCCATGGCTATGCCCGAGACCCCACTGGAGAAAATAAGGATACCACCAGACCCCTAGTCAGATGAGGAGGGAGAACATGATGCCCCCTCCTCACTGCCTCTCCCTTGATTGACACCTTTGACGTCTTGATCTCAATATCTCGAATGACAGTGGTGACACTTGTTTTTTCTACAAACAGACTAAAGCACAGAGTTTGGAGAACTTTGGTGCAGCCACTACGAGAGTTGTGGGTGACCAGACATAATCCTCGAACGTGGGTGTCAAACACCCGCAAATATTTGTCAGCTTCATAGACCTATTAGCCCATTAGTAATACAATATTGTGATTGATAAAAATATGGGACTCGAAACATTTCATTATATCATAAAGTTGCACTGGCACTTTTCTGCAAAATACAAGGAAAAGCGATGCAGCATAAGGCAAAAAATTTGTTTATATCACAGCACAACACAGCCAGTTTTGAACACATGGCTGCGCCTCTCTTGAAAAGAAACAAAGGTCTGATAGACTGACCCTGAACCCACGAAAGCAGTGCCCAGGGTCAACCGCGTCGACAATGGCGTTGATGAGATTGGGCAGGATTGAAAGAAAGTTGACAATCGTTATCAGCGACGTGGCGTAATGACGTCGGTTGGGTGACGTCAAGAAACACGCCAGGATGTCCATTGCGAAAAACAATGCACAAGCATCGTCCATCCACCGCAACTGTAACACCATGCACCAGCAGCTTGCAGTGAAGAGAAAGAACTGAAAAGAAAATAAAAGAAAAAGATAGGGAAAGAAAAAGGAAAAGGAAAGAAAGAGAAATGAATAAAAGGAAGAAATGAACCAGTCGAACAGAATGCCAAGATGTCGATTGAGAAAAAAAGAAAAAAGAAGGGAAATAGAAGAAAGGGGAGAAAAGTGGAAGGTCGCAAAGCAGGGCAGGACGTTGACCAGAAAAAAACATCACACAAATGTCCTCAGTCCACATAACTGTACGAAGCAGCATGCACTGGGCAAGAAAAAAAACACCGGAAAAAATGAAAAAAGGCAAAAGAAAGGAAAAAATAAAAGAAATGAAAAAGGGTCAGAAAACAGGGCAGAATAAGGACTGCAAAGAACACTGGATATAAGTCATCATTTGCAAAATGAAAATTTTACCTTCGGTGGCCTAAAAGTAAAGGTCTACTGTCTACACCCAACCAAGAAGTGCAGGTTAAGATGCTGTCTTCTGTTCTAAAGATGGCTCTTGATGATGTAACGTTGAATCAAGAGGTGATGGGTTTGATCGCCTTTGGGTTTGACTCCCAGTCAGGTCACTAACAAGTGGAACTTGCCAATTACTATTGGGCTGGGTGTGGACAGGTAAACCATTTCGGTATATAAACAGCCACCAAAGTCAACTCAGCCTTCTGCAAAAAATAAATAATCGAGTACTAGCTTGTCAGTCTGCTGTTAAGTTCTGCTGCATGTTCACTTGTATCGGGTGACAGGTAACAAACATTGTGTGATCCTATATGGCAGATGATGCTGACGCTCCATAGCTCTAGATGAGATAACACTAAGAACTGGCATCTGATGGTTAACAATAAAGTACATTTAAAGGAGGAATAGCGCCAAAAACAATATTCAGATGTATGATGCCACAGTGCTAGCTGAATACGTTGGTACGGCTGGCTGCATGCTAAAGTGCTTTATTTGTTAGAAAAAATAATTTAATTAGTCAAATTTTTTAGCCATGGTCGCCACCATTCTTGACGCCAGCGCTCCTGGCGGCCAAATGTCGCAACTACCAGGTATATGCAGTGTGACGTCATCTCAGGACAACGATTTTTATTACTGCGCAATTAACTCCGGTTGATATTTTGCAGTCCACACGGAACTTAGGCCTACCTTCAATCCTGTGTCGAAGCAGTCGTCCGCGAAATGCTCAGAGCACAGTATGTGGTGTTCCGTCGGCATAAAACCTTTTCTTCTCATGTTAATTAGCCACTGCTTTAGCAGCGCTGGATTCTTCAACGGGAACCTGTGGTAACTCAGCTTACGCTCCGACTCTGACTGGCCAACTGACCGATTATTACAACCGACAGCTGCACAAAGACCCGGCAATGGCATTGTGATTCTTAATACTTATTACTCTATAAATAACTTTGAAAAAATAACAACTATGCTAACGAATTCGCACCACTATACGAAAACAAATATACACAACAGTTGTGTTCAACGCCGAAAGGATCGTTCTCGTCAACGCCGTTTAGATTTTGTCGCTATCATCATCGATTCCAGAGATATTTGCGCTCAAACTCGAAAGTTGTCGTAAATCGCACCGATTTTTGCACGTTTTTTGCCCTCCCAAATTTTAAGGGGGGCAGTTCCCCCAAAAGTTGTACTTGCGTTAACACCCCAACCTAGAGACACGTCAAGTGCCAAAGTTTCGTCGGGCTACACCCGCTAATTCTGAAGTTATAAGCGCTCCTTTATTACATTTTAAGCCAATTTTTGACCCCCTTTTGAAAAAAGTTGTAAGAAGGGCCCCCGTCCCCAATGGGGGGTGCGCTAGTAAGTCTTGGTCATTCTCTAGCACGTGTAAAAATTTGGGGTGCAGCACCCCCTGGGCCGAAATATGTTCTTCCGAAATATGTGCTTTAGGTGGGTACGATTTCACATCGAGATGTCCAAGGTTACTGGATCAAACTTCCCCGGACTTGTTTCGCCTAATGCACAAGGAATCGCGGTAGATAAAATATTTATCCAATTTTAAATATCTTCATCCCTTTCGGAGATATTCGCCGCCGAACTTCAAAGTCGTCTAAAATCGGGCTAAATTTTGCATGTTTTTGGCCCCTAAAATTTTTTGAGGGTGTGCCCCCCCTCCCCCCAAAAAAATTTTGGACCAGCATTATAAAATTGGGCCCAGTACTGACCATCGTGCAAAATTTCACGCCGGTCAGCCCACGCATCTCGGAGATCTCGCGTTGAAAGAAAAAATAAAAAAAACATCTGGGCTAAAACTTAAGTCCGCTCCGCAAGCTATCGCTTCCGGGCGGACTATAAAGTGCTGTTACGTAAGGAAAAGACAAAAAAGCAATAATATAATATGTTAATAATATAATTCATACAAGCTATGACACTTATGTGACGCAAGGGGCAACTGAAATGTGAGACTGGAATATAAGGAAAAATGAGCGCCTGGGTTGGGATCTTGTGTGCAGTCTTGGCATTATATTTGACTCAGAATTATCCATAAAGTCACAGATCAGTAAAACTGCAAGTGCTTGTTTTTTTCCATCTGAGAAGGCTGCGACAACTCCGAGGTGTAGTGACTGATGAAATCATGAAACAGTTAGTGACGTCACTGGTTCTCGACAGTTCTCGGGCTTAAGGCATCCACTCTGGCACCTCTGCAGCATGCAGAACGTGGCTGCTCGGCTTGTTTTTGGACTGAATAACCGGGCAGACATCAAGCCTCTGCTACAAAGTCTTCACTGATCTATATAATAATTGGGAGTTGCGATTGCCAATAACTTCTAAACAGCACGTCGTACGGCCGCAAAATTTTGCACGCAGATCCGTGTCCTACATGGCCGGGACATGAGCTAGGTGAGATGTTGCTACTAGGGGTCGTTCGTTTGAAAAAAATTCACTTTTTCTAAAATTTTGCAGTCACACTTCTTAAGCTGCAGCAGAGTTGTGACGTCGTCATCATGGTGACGCATCATCAGCATCATTATAGCTAGCGGCTACGCTGCAGATACATGTAGCAGTGCTGACAGTCGTGAACTGGAATAATCGTAGACTGTAAACTTACTGTGTATGCGTTGGTCAGTGTACTGTACTGTAGTTCTACGATTGCTCGCGTAGTAAAATGGAGTTGACTGAAATACATAGGCCTAGAGGATAATGCGCGAGCGTAGTCAGTGTTGTCGTTGATCTGCTGACTTTGAAGCGGGGTTAACTGATGTCAACGTTGCCCAGTCAACCGACACGATTATTCTAGTTCATGTCCATCAGCACTGCAAAGCAAAGTTCTTCCTCAATGAACGGCTGTCGCACAGCAGCATGCATAAAACAAAGTTTGGTTTGTGTTGTGGCGACGGCAAAGTTAAGTTGTGGACAGTGCCTGAGCCACCAGAGTCGTTAGCTACACTACTAACGGACAGGTCATCACAATGTTATCGACGATAAAATTATTGCACTTTGTCTATGGCGAGCATGCAGGCCAATGAAGTGACATTTTCTCATGGTCCATGTATATCTTTAAAATAGGGATGTTTCAGTTTGGACTGCGACTGGCACGTCACATAAACGTCGTCACCATGGTGACGCATCATGAGCATCATTATAGCTAGCGGGTACGCTGCAGCACTGTGTATCGAGACCGCAGGCCGAGCTGAGGCCTGAGGGCCGAAAATGGATGCCTCAGGCCGATACTATAGCAAAGATCAAGCAGACAGAAAGCGTAACGACCTCCCTGTCCGCTTGTTGCCTATAAAAGCATGAACTGAGTTCAAGATCGCCACCATGATGCAAGCCCTTCTTTATCAGCGTGACCCGGCACTTTTCAGCAACATGGTCAAATTTAGCACTGAAGATATTTTTAAAATTTCAGACGAAACTGATACGTCTTTTCTCAGTTATAGCTATTTGTTTTGAAAGTCACTTTCTATTGGGACGGACACAGTATACATTAGCCTCACATGTGAATTTGTTTTTCATGCATTTTTCAGCCCTGAATCTTTTGTGCTCCATTTTCCAGTCTCACATTTTCCAGCCTTGCATTTCTGAGCGCGTTTGTGCCACAAATTCCAGTCTTGCAAATTCCAGTCTCACATTTTCAGCATCCCATCAGAACTTACATTACTGTCGAATTGTTCACTGCTACAGGTGCGCAGTTAGTACAAGAAATTTAAACTAATGCTCACGAGATGCAGGAAAGCCTATAGCAGTTACTGTACCGTACGAAAACTGTCAGTCTATCTCCAGTCATTTCATCGCAGTTCATTCTTACAGTGTGCGCTGCAGCCAAAGATCGCAAAAATCAATAAAACCCCTTATTTTGAAAGTTCAGGGTCTTTCAAAGTCATTGACCTTAATACAACTAAAAAGCTCACTAGTGCTTCTTGTGATAGGCAGCATGCCCATGGTGATCTGCAACTGTTTTCATGAAAGACTGGCCAACAATGGTAAAATAACGACTTTTATGAGGGTACCACTATTTTATGCTCTCTTGCGCAGGTTTCCTTAAACCTAGAAAATCGAGACTTGGACCGTCAAAATCTACGTTCAATGCTAAAAATTTCATATGCAGCTTCTCCATGTCTATCTCAATTGATTTCGGTGCAGTTCGCTCTTGCAAAGTGTCTCGCAGCCCTAAATCGCCAAAAAATCCATAAAAACCCCTATTTTTGGCGTTCAAGGACATTCAAGGTCATTAAATTTGGTGGCAATCGAGAGCCAATGTACGACTTTCTAGTAGTGATTAATAGTAACCTAGACCCTATCTCACACCGTTATTGAGATACAGCGTCTCACTGGCTGAAAATCACAAATTTTTCCCACTCCCCTCTTATTTAGCAGCCTCATTCGGGGTGACCAACTTCAAATTTATGTAAAAAGCTTTACGGTTCCTGAAACTAGAATCTACCAGGCAGCCGACGGTGAAGATTTGGTGATCCTAGCTTGCGCCGTTTTTGACTGATCCACCCGTGTGACAGACGGACGGACAAACGGACGGATGGACAGACAGAACTGCGATGGTTAAGACGCGCTAAAGCAGTCTAGCTGCTTTCACGTGTAAAAATTATGAATGATGGAATGAAATATTGCTGTTTTATTCGCAAAGCGTTTACTCCTAAACCGAAACCTGGACTTGTACTCGTGTCTATGTGAACACGGCTTTAGAACCAGTGGTCTTAAGACAGCAAGGCCAGACCTTTTTGAGGTTGAGGACAAAGCCAATGCCACACAAGTTTTTGTGACTGAGAACTGTTCAGGAGGTCAAGGACAGTTAGCAAGAACCCCCATGTCATCAGCGGAGGTAGTACCTGGCTGCAGTAGCGGTCCCAGCAGCACTTCTCAATGGTGTTCTCGTCTATGCGCCAGAACTCCAGTTCCTTCTTGATCACGTTTCCACACACATTCAGTGGGATGTGCAGTTCACCTGTTGTCAGCATAGATCACACCGCTTACGACCTGGTGCTGTACCTATTTGAACTAATATCAAATTAATTAAGCTTAGTCTAACACAACATTTGGCTACACCCATCGGGATATACAGCTGTCGTAAGGCTCATAAACGTAGATATCATATTGTAGTAAGTATGGCCAATCAGCCATGAAATTGAATGTGCATGCTGTCTAAATCAGCTGTGGAAACAGATAAATCTTGAGAACGTTCCAATAAAGATACGGAGCGTCACCTGCCATATGTGATCACATGGTCATCTGTCACTTCACATAAGTGAAAGTGCACAGCCAAGAGAGCCAGTATTCGTTTTACCTTCCCCAGAGAGATAAAAGACTGAGATGACCTAGCCGATAGCTGATTAAATGTTTTTTCTATGCTTACACGGACACTGCCTGCATGTCCACTCCAGAGCACCATACTGTCTGTCGATAACTCTACGCGTTACCACGCTTGATACGCTAAACTGAACTGCAATAATATCAACACAGTTCGGTCCATTTTAATTCAGTTTATTTTGTAAAACTTGTGCACAAAGCAAGTTTAATTCAGTTCAATTCAGTTCAGTTCATTTAAATTTTTTTGACACGTGATTCCACTGTAGACAGTATGATAGACCCAGGCAGCACACGTGCCAGTGTGGAATTAATTGTGAAAGGCTGCATTAACATAGACACAAGTACGAGTCTGGCACTGTCTGGGTACCCGTCCTGTATTTCCATTAGGGTTTAAAGCTCCCGTAATGTTACCGGTAACTTACAGTAAATTACGGTAAGGTAAAATTGCAAAATTACCGGTAAATTATGGACTTTTATTTTGTCAAATTTTTGTGCATTTCAAAGACTTAAATTAGACATTTAATTTTACACACATTAAGTGCCATAATAGTCCAATCAATTTGATTTTTAAACTAAAGCGCCAAAGTTGTCTACTTATGTATGTTAACAGCTATTCTGAGACTTTTTCAGCGGGATGCACTTCTGTTAAAGATAAAATATGGGTAATTTACCGGAAATTTAGTGATAATTTACCGGTAATTTACAGTAACGGTAACATTCCCAATCTTACCAGTAATTTTCGAACACTAATTTCCATGGCGGTATAGTGGCCGTTCACATAAATATGAGTACGGGTTACCTGTAAATTTCGCTCGTACGAGTAGTTTCTATGCAGGTGTTTTTATCCAACCCGTGTGAAGTAAACAGCCCGTAAATAGCACTAATAGGCCTATAATTTATAAAAGCTGTGGCTCGTATATGACGTCAGAACTGACATCGTTGTAAAATTGTTCATCGTTAGAAATGCACGGTTAGTAAAATTATTAGCAATGTAATAGAATATTGAGGTTTTAATGGCGAAGCATTTCCTCGATTCAATTTCATTCAATATGGCCGACACGCGTTGAGTTATGTGCTTGTACAAGTGACCATGAATGTTGCACTGATACGAGTGAAACTTCTATGGGCCATAAACGGAAACCCGGACCCGTACTTGTACTCGTACTTGTGTCTATGTGAACGCAGCTTTAGGTAAATGCTTTACTCGTACGAGTGGAAGGTTCACGGTCACTTGTACAAGCACAGTGCACAGAACTCAACGACCATATTGTCGTGTCGGCCATATTTAAAATTTGCAGTGAAACTGAATCAAGGAAATGCTTCGCAATTAAAACAACATTATTTCACTACATCGTTACTATTTTTACTAACTGCACACTTCTAACGACGAACAATTTTACAATAATGTCAGTTCTGACGTCAACTATGCGCCACTTCTTTTATAAATTGTATTAATGCTATTTACAGTTTACTTTGCATGGGTTGGATAAAAACACGACATGCACAGAAACTATTTGTACGAGTGAAATTTACAGGTAACCCGTACTCGTATGTATGTGAATGGCCGCCATTGAAATACACACAAACTTGTGTATGAGTTTGCCGGAACTCATATACGGGAACCCAGACAGTCGACAGTGCCAGACTCGTACTCGTGCCTATGTGAACGCAGCCTTCAGAGCGTGTCACTACCTACTGTGCAACGAAACCTCACATGCAATCAATACACAGTGCGGCTACATATAGTGCGGCTGTCAGTCAACTCGGGTTTGGCTGCGATATCGCACAAGACGCCACAGGATGGTGCTGCCAAACACGGGGGTTTGACTGCGATATCGCACGAGACGCCACAGGATGGTGCTGCCAAACACGAGTTGACTGACAACTGCACTGTATGTAGCACGGCCCTGTACTGATCGCATGCAATGTTTTGTCGCAGCCTGAGCTAACTGACCGCGTCGGTAGTAGTCGAGTACAGACGAGAAGATGGTTGGGTCATTGTCAAAGAAGTGTTCATAAGTTCGAGCACGTGGGTTGATAGCCTGCTGATAGGCAATGTTAAACAGCCTGGTACCAGGCCAGCGCGCCAGAGTCCTATAGTACGTCTTGAACATTACACCTCCCACGTTCAACACGACCATCTCATCACCCAGTGCCTCACTGACTGGAACCGTCTCCATCTGTGCCAATACAATACAGCAAAATTAAAAAAAGTGCCTATAGCATCGCAGTCACTTCACACTAGGCCTAACTTTTACTGGAAAGAAGTGGAAAACAGATAGATTCTGAATGACTGGAGACACTCTGATGACGTTTTTTGACGTCACATCTGACGGCATACTGTTGCGAGTTCTTACTATGGCGACGGGAAACGCTTGGTCGCCAATCGTGTCGAGCCATAGGGAGTTTGAACTGGTACCATCAAGCAACCTCATTTACTGGTTCAGAGTTTTCCAGTAAGACTTACTGTTTAGCTACAATACATGCGTTACAGACGACAGACACAGAGAAGCCTGCAACAGAGGCTCTACCATAACATCAGCCAAAAACCATGAAAACCCCCAAAAGGCATCAAGCTAAGCATTTCTAAATAAAAACCAACCACTGACTGTGACGACTCCCTACGCCTCGGTACAGCGAAAGTTGAACGTTGACGTGGTTTGTCTTCTGCTGATGTCTGATGACTCACTGATGACGCCTGGGTCTTAGTCTCAACCTCGTTCGGTGACGTCAGACCAGGACTGTTTGACAGCGAATACTTCTTCACCTGCAGGTTATTAAATAAACAAGAAGCTCAGCTTAAAGAACAGAGTGTCACGTCAGCCAGTGTCATGTAGGCACTAGGCATAGATAGATTTGGGTTTAGTAAGTGACTCGCCACAGCACAGAATTAAAATCAAGCTCAGCTACAGCTTACACAGAATGGCCACAAAGTAAGAAAAAATTCCTGGAATTTTCCAGGCTTTTCCAGAGTCATAAACTTACTTTTCGACAGGTATCAAAAAATCAATTTAATATTGGTAATCTGCAAAGTGGGCATTGTAAGCTCCCCAGTGAGGTTCGGGGTGGAGCTCCAGTTGCAAACGAATTTTAGAGGATTGATGCCTTCCATCTGGTGACACTATTTTGTTTGCTACAATTTTTCCTGAGGTTGCACAGAATTCAATGACAATTTCCTAAATTTTCCAAGAGTTCTCCAGGTTCAGAAAATTCTCGGAGTATTCCAGGTTTTCCAAGTTTCTGGTCACTCTGTAAAAAGCTGCAAATTTTTGAATATTTACTTGTTGTGGGCAGTATCTAGCAGACCAGCAGTGCTCATTCTAATAACTAACAAGAAATTTGAGCTAATGCTCACGGGATGCGCAAAAGCCTATAGCAGTTCCTGCCCGCAGGCAGTACTAACCAGGCCCAGCGTAGAGTAACTTCGTTTCAGCCGAAACGCGTTACCAACTACACCACACCACCAATGCCCGTGGCGCCTCCTTGTGAATGATTTTGTGTCGCAGCTGCCAAAAAATCCATAAAACCCCCTACTTTGGCGTTCAAGGTAATTCAAGGTCATTGAATTCGGCGCCAATCGAAAGCCAGTATACGATTTCCTATTAGTGATTAATAGTAACCTATAGTCCCTATCTCGCACCGTTATTGAGATACAGCGACTTATTGGCCAAAAATAGCAAATTTTGCCTACCCCCTCTCATTTAGCGCCCTCGTTCGGGGTGACCCCCTTCGAATTTATGAAAAACCTTTATGGTTCCTGAAACTAGAGTCTTCCAGGCAGCCGACGGTGAAGATTTGGTTATCCTAGCTTGGACAGTTTTTGCCTGATCCACCCGTGTGACAGACGGACGGACAGACAAACAGACGAACGGACAGAATTGCGATGGCCAAGACGCACTGAAAGCAGTAGCTGCTTTCGTGTGTAAAAACAAAAACCCCAAAAAGCACCAAGTTAAGCCTTTCTAAATAAAAACCCACCACTGACCTGCGATGACTCGCTATGCCTCGATAGAGAGAAAGTTGAACGTCGACGTGGTTTGTCTTCTGCTGATGTCTGATGACCCATTGATGATGCCTTAATTTCAGTCTTGACCTCATTTGGTGACCTCGAACCAAAACTGTTTGACATCGAATACTTCTTAGATGACATAATTTCCACAGCGACTCGTCCTCTCGTCACTGCGTCTATACGCAAACATCATCAACAGCACTGAAACACGACATCAGCTGTATACTTTCGTCTTAGCACAAAGCTGCTCACAGAAATTTGGCTTTTATGAGGTCAGCTATTTCTGATAGGTTTAAATAGTTTCTTGGGAAATTTATTACAGGCTTTTCTAATTCCAGTAACTGACAAAACTACCAAGGAACAATCATATGGAAGTCAATGTTATAGCAGGCTTCGCTAAATCATAATATCTACATCATACAAATTCATGTCTTTTCAATAGGCTAATAAACATGTGCACATCTTGTATAGTTCTGTTAACAAGAAATTTGAGCTAATGCTCACGAGACGCGCGAAAGCTTATAGCAGTACCGGTTCATGCTAAGTTAATATACAAATACCAAATTCTCTATCTGGATCACATAACAATGGTAGCATGGCGCCACCTTGTCAATGATATAGACTTGTGTCACAGCCCAAAATCGCAAATTTTTCCCACCCCCCTCTCATTTAGCACCCTCATTCAGGGTGACCCCCTTTGAATCTATCGAAAAGCTTTACGGTTCCTGAAACTAGAGTCTTCCAGGCACCCGATTGTGAAGATTTGGTGATCCTAGCTTGCACCGACGCGGTTTTTGACTGATCCACCCGTGTGACAGACAGACGGACAGACAGACAGACAGACAGACAGACAGAATTGCGATTGCTAAGATGCGCTGAAAGCAGTAGCTGCTTTCGCGCGTAAAAACCTAAACGTATATGTATAATTTAACCCCACATGAAAAAGCCAAATTCTTAAAAATAGCATTATGATGAAAGGAAATGCATGCAGTTAAAGCCCTGATTTCAAAAGCAGTAAATACAAGCTTATTGCTGATGTGCAAGACTGGTAATACTAAATGTCAAAGAAAGACGAGAAATATAATTCTTGAGATAAAGATTTTTCTCGAGTATTGTTTCTCATGAGTCTCGTTAAGATCTGTACTTACTTCCATGGCGACAACTAGATTTACTAAATCACTGCATCCGCAAGCGACTAAACATAACAATGCTGGGGGTGGATTCACGAATTTTATAAAGAGAGGGCCAGTGGGCGAATGCAAGCCTATAATGGGGGTCTGGCATTGGAGCCCCCGAGCCCCAGTGGGGTCCTGGTTCAGAGCGTCTAGTCAGAAAAAGCTTTCAGCCTTTTGTCGCTTGACAAACAAAGGGCAGCCGTTAGTTGTATGGGTGTCATAGTGGTAAAATGTTTTTACCACTATGTATGGGTGGCACTGCCTATGGGTAGCATTTCTTATTTAGACAACAACTCAACTTAGTCTTATAG
>Ga0209671_1003372_pt1 | contig 15323 bp, 7 predicted proteins | sample WorMetHERISLAND2_2_FD_187401 | JGI IMG/M metagenome (GOLD analysis project Ga0209671, IMG submission 187401) | Marine gutless worms symbiont microbial communities from Max Planck institute for Marine Microbiology, Germany - Olavius geniculatus... | ecosystem: Host-associated > Annelida >... | reverse complement strand
CTGTACTGTGTGAATTGAAATAAAATAAATTAAATTTCAAATTACATTATATTGCACATATTGTGTCAAAAAACCCAAGGGCGTTATTGGAAAATCCCTTGCCTCGATGTTCCATTATTTTGTGCATGAATAGGAGCCTAGGCTATACTTTCACCCAGTCGTTGATTTGATAGACATTTATCTCAGCATCGATAATTCTCTGCCACCTGTTTATTTTTTTCTACAGAATGTGTGTTTAAATATGGAATTAACGTCATCGTTCTGTGTACATGTTTCATTCCGGCAACGACGAGTTCTGACAGTGCTGAAACAACAAAGTCTATTTGCCAATGAATTTGGCTAATGTAGACAAGACAACAGTTGGCCTACTCTCTAATGCACTTTGCTGCTGTTCTGCAGTGTCTTACGTGTAGTTAGAGATCGCACTCCTCTCCGACATGTCGGAATCGCAATCCCGGGACCCATGCCGCTTTCAACAATCACGATTTTATATAGGTCTATTTGTCTATCAGACAACAGGCACACGAATATACTATTTACTTAACAGAAACACAGTGAACATACGTCCAAGTTCACAAAATGCATGCATTTGTCCAAGTGCCGATACATTATGCGGGCGTCCATCTAGCCATTAAACAGCAATTAAGAATTACTAGTCTGAACAGGGACCGCAGTTGCAGTACCCGACGTTGAGGACGACTGCGCCGTTGACGTACTCGTTGGCAGATAGTGACGTCCAACCGCGCAGTACGGAGTGTGTGTTGAATACAAAGTTCTACAGACGACACACGGCTACCGATACCAGGCAGAACCAGATGTGAAAAAAACGTTCCCAAAAAATTTAGAAAGTTAAAAAAACGCAAAAAAACGTGGCAAAAATACAAAAAAACATCTTAAAACGTTGATAAAAAACGTTAGCTTTAATTTGTTCAATTTCTTGCCCAAAACCTAATGGTGTAAGTGCAGTGTAGCTAGAACTAGAAAAAGAGAAAGAATTTTAATATTTTATTCAATTTCAATTCAGCCGTGAGGGTCATAAGACCAAGTAGGCCTATCGCTGGACTAAGTAAATAAACTACTACCACTATTGCCTATTTATTTGTTTCGGTGGCTTTAAAAGTGCTTTTCGACGTCTTCGGTAAAATTTTTAAATTTCATCAACATTTCTAACAAAAAAATAAGAATACGTTGAAAAAAATTTAAAAAGTTGAAAATGTAAAAGAACGTGACAAGAATAAAAAACATGACAAAAACGTTTTTACATCTATGCGCAAAGCTACGCGTGAGTGACAGCAAATACGAAAAAAATATGACAACAATAAGCCCAGCTGACGCTAGGTTGAGCCGACCGTTCCGCTGTGTCCGAAGGCCAGCAAATGACGCAGTTTTTTAAAAACTTGATTGCTTGATTAGTCCGCCCAGAAACGATAGCTTTCGGAGCGAACTTATGTTTTAGGCGCAGATGTTTTTTTCCAACGCGAGATCTCCGAAATGCGTCGGCCAATCGGCGTAAAATTCTGCAAGATGATCAACAGTAGGCCGAATTTGATAATGCCTGTTCCCTTACAATTTTTAAAGGGGGACAAAAATTGGCTTAAAATTAAGTGTATTAGGCGCAAGATTTTTGAAGGCAGGGGGAATAGCCTTATGAAATGTTTCCACTTGACGTGCGCTAGGTCGGGGTGATAACACGAGTACAACTTTTGGGGGCACCGCCCCCTTAAAATGTGGGATGGCAAACAACGTCCAAAATTTAGTACGTTTCACGACAACTTTCGACTTTGACCGCCAATATCTCTGGACTGGATAGAGATATCGACAAGCGGTAAACGACGTCATCAAGCTAGATTAATCCGGTAATCCCGCGTTAAAGAAAAAATCGATCAACTTTGGTTCACTAATAGTAGAGATCACGTGGCTAATGTTTACCTACCCTAAGTCGACAGTGCACGTTCTGCCCCCTTCTGCGCATCCTAATGCATTTGACTTCGGGCCATGTAACTTTGCTATTGGGGGAATTTCAGCACCCCTGAATTTTCCCCCAATCGGGCTTAGGGCGCCGGGCTGACTCACGATGGGCTTTGCCCCAAATTTCTAGTTTTTATTTATTTCAACACGAGATCTCCGAGATGCGTCGACCGATCGGCGTGAAATTTTGCACGATGATCAGTACTGTAGTTGGTTAAATTTTATAATGCCGGTCCAAAATTTCGGGGCCCTCCCCCTCCAAAAAAAATTTATGGGTTAAAAATATGGAGAACTTGGCCCGGTGTCGGACGACGTCAAAGTTCGACTGGAAATATCTCCGAAACAAATGGAGTTCACGATCCCAGTGGAACGCAGCATATCTCTCACCATTTCTGAGATACGACGAATTATCGGTTGAAAATCGCCCATTTTTATACACCAACTCTGCTCAACCCCAAATTTGAGAATGTTCCCATTGCACTAGATCGCTTAACTTTTGCAAGCGAAGAGCTGTGACACTGAGCCTATAATTTATGTATATGATCACTGATCAGCATACGTCAACGTCACGCCATACGGACAGACAGATGGATGGACGTCATTGCTCTGACAATACCGCATAAGACGGTAAAATACTGTTGCCCTTGTTTTACTTATATTCTGTAGGTTTACCTAACATTAAAAAATTACTTATGAGAGTTAAACGTAGACTTGCCAGCGAAAAAAAGAATGCGGGAACAGCACCAAGAACACCAATCAGTACATCCTGAACAGTGCACACATTACAGTAAACCATCATCGTGATATCAGTAATGCAAAGCAACACATTTATAGGCAAAAGGAACACTTCCCCACGGAAAAAAACAAACAATAGCAAGTCTGTCATGTTTTATCTGAATGAAGTGCCATATAAACGTAGACACATTTTAGCATACATAGAAAACTACTGCTGGAGTATGCAGCGAGTATAGGATAAAATTTTTGGCCCACTTTTTGCCTTTTTTGGTTTTTTCAGATTTTCCTTTGTATAATTTTCAGCCAAACGATCGGCGCACCCTGCGGCATGACTAGCTTGGCTACGTTAGTGATACAGAGCTCAGAATGCGCGCGAGAACACAACCATTTTCACATGGGCGTTGGAACAGGGGGAGCAGAGGGAGCAGCTGCTCCCCCAACTTTTGGCACGGGAGAGCAGGCTCTTGCTCCCCCAAAAGTTTGAGCCTTCTGCACTGCAATGTTAGACTGAGTCGAATCGACTCAGACATCTTAAGAGTTTTGCCGCTCCGTGGGACGTTCAAGAACCAAAAAGCTGACCTGACCCCCCACCAAGGGCTCTGCCCCTGGACCCCGCTGGGGGCTCCGCCCCCAGACTCCCGTTATAGGCTCGCGCTCCACGCGCTCGCCATGGCCCCGGCCACTGCTTGCTCCCCCAACTTTCAAACACTTCCAATGCCCATGCATTTTCACCGCGAAAAGTAATTAGAGACACCGGTATATTGTGCTGGATTTGTCACATATCAAACAAACCCCAAGCTGCGTTCAAACTAGAAAAATGTCGGTGAAGCGTCGACATAATATGCAACCGTCTGTCTAGAGCTAAACCCCACCCCCCAAACCAAACGCATATAGGCCTACAGTACTAACTCTGACTGTCTAACGTAAACATTGGCTCATCGTGCCCTGGAGAACGTTCACACCAATTTCGAGTTTTCCACTGGTTTTTGTTTTCGAATTTGAAGTCGGTACACGACAGACGGACCGGCGTAGAGGCAGTCGGACAGGTACGACTCGTAATGCGGCCTGCTCGAACGGGAAATTAACAATATATACAAGCACTGCTTACGCGGTTCACTTTGGAGACGAAATACATAACAAGGCATGCGAATCCACAGCCGATGAGACAAACGATCGCTGTCAAGATGATAATTTTGCACAGAGTGAAGAAATTAATCTATACGCCGTATACACACCATGCATTAACAGAGTCGACAACAGCTACACTTTCCATGGCAAATTTGTGCCGAATTCCGATTTGTCAAATTCCGTGATATTTCGCGGCACACTGATCATTTTTCTTGTAAAAAATTTTACTTCTTTTCACTTTTTGCGCTAGATTAAACTGACAGTTTGTTTGTCAGCGTTTAAGTAAAAATTCTTTATTGTATTGTATCATCAGGAAAAGACCGCCGTGCAAATTTGAAAAAAATCTAGAAACATGTCTGTTGAAGCTTCCCAAAAATTAGAAATGCTCAGCGATCTTGAACGCAAACGAGCCAACAGCGGTAAAATAACGATTTTTAGGGTGTCACCCTCTTTGACGTGCGTAGGCCTCCTTGAACCTAGGGGTCGAAACATGTACTGTTGAAATCGACGTTTAATGCTGAAAATTTCGCATGCGTCTACATTTCGTCCTGGTCTACATCTAGTGATTTCAGCGAAATTGGCTCTTAAAATATGTGTCGCAGAAAAAGCAACGAAACCCCTATTTCAGTGTTCAAGGTCAATGCTTTTAATGCCACTCGAAAGCGTGTGTACGAATTCCTATTACCAATTAATAGTAACTATGGCTGTATCACACTTCGTTTCTGAAATAAAACGACTTATTGGCTGAAAATCGCAATTTTTTACTCTCCTGTCATTCAGCGCCTTCGCTAAAGGTGATCCATTTCGAAGTCATGGGATAGCTTTACGAATCTTGAAACTAGTCTTCTACGCAGCGACAGCAAAGATTTGGTAATGATGATCCTAGCTTGCACCGTTTTTACGCGCGAAAGCAGGAACTGCTATAGCGCGTCTTAGCCATCGCAATTCTGTCCGTCTGCCCGTCCGTCTGTCTGTCTGTTCGTCTGTCACACGGGTGGATCAGCCAGAAACGGTGCAAGCTAGAATCACCAAATCTTCACCGTCGGCTGCCCGAAAGACTCTATAGTTTCTGGATCAGTAAAGCTTTTTCATAAATTCCACAAAGGTCACTCGAGCAAAAGCGGTAAATGAGAGAGAGGTAGGAAAAATTTGCGATTTTTGGCCAATAAGTCGCTGTATATCAGAAACGGTTCGAGATAGAGCCTAGGTTACTATAAATCACTAATAGGAAGTCGTACACGGGCTTTCGACAGCCACCGAGAGCAATGACCTTGGATGACCTTGAACATCAAAATAAGGATTATAGATTTTTTGACGATTTTGGGCTGCGAGACACATTTTAAGAGCGAATTGCGCCAAATTTGCTACAGATAGATTAAGACAAGCTGCGTATGAAATTTTCAGCATTGAACGTTGATTTCGACAATCCAAGTCTCGACCTTCTAGGTTCAAGAAACCTGCGCACATCAAAAAGCGGTACCTCCTAAAGTCGTTATTTGACCGCTGTTGCATGGCCAATCTACCGTGAAAACGGTTGCAGATAGGCACGGATATGCTGCCTATCACAACAAGCCCTAGTGACGAGCTTTTTAGTCGTATCAACATCAATGACTTTTTAAGACTCTGAAATCTGAACTCCAAAAATAAGAGGTTTTTACTGTTTTTTTTTTGCAATATTCGGCTGCGCCGCGCACTTCAAGAGTGAATTGCGACGAAATGGTTGGAAATAGACTAAGGCAATTTGTGAACAGAAACTGCTATAGGCTCTCGCGCGTCTCGTGAGCATTAGCTCAAATTTCTTGTACATGCTGTCGCGCGTTAAAATGTGAAATTATATTATTTTCCCGTTTTTACTTTTTCGCCAAACTGCAACTGGAAGCGAGAAAATTTTCAAGGACGTTAAAAACGGTGTGTGTGATATAACTATCGCAAGACACTGACGCGGTGCTGGAGGGAGCAGACGACGATGACAATACAAACAGTGAGCGTAATAGCTAAAGCGATCAGCATTAAGAATGTTGTCCAATAGCTGCAACGACAGTCATTCACAACAACAACAAGATTATTATAATAAGCCTAGGCCTAGAACAGGCCTATTAGACAGTAATAATGAAAGGTTGGACCCCGACCTGTTCACAATGTGGCAGAGGAAACTGACAAGTTGAACATTTTACTTCTGTCTTATACAGTACTGCAAACCAAAGTGTATTTTCTGTATACTTTGCTGTGAACAGAACTTTATCGTCGGCATTCTGATGAAGCACAACGTAAATATTGCAGACAGTTATGTTTCTAGATAACGTGAACCGGGTGGAATTCCTACAAGACCGTCCACTTCTTTATACCATCGTCGCGCTCTTATCTCTAGCACTATGTCTGCGGTGGTATTAACAGATCGTTAACTCAACGAGTGCACTCAAACAAATAAACGACAGTAAGTACAAGCTATCACAGGTTGTGCGGTAGCGCAGCACTATTGTAAGGGTGAGCAGCCATTTCAATGGCAGAACCCAAAATTTGACAAACCCGTATATCCCAAACCCCTTAATTTTTCCACACCAAATTTTGCACAGATGATTACATCCGGCATATCTCCCCATATGCAAAATTTGGTAAAGTCTGTCAACAGGGGGTTGCCCCACGAATGGGTGAAATATAACGTTTGCGTGATTTTTTTGTGCCTTTCTTTTTTTCTGGCCGTCCCCTATAGAAAACAAGAAATTTGAGCTAATGCTCATGAGACGCGCGAAAGCCTATAGCAGTTCCGGTTCAGTAGTGTAGCTGAAAATTGGGGTGTTCACGCTAAGTTAATATACAAATACCAAATTCTCTACCTAGATCGCATAACGATAGTAGCGTGGCGCCACCTGGTAAACGGTATAGACTTGTGTCGCAGCCCGGAATCACAAAAATCCATAAAACTCCCTATTTTGGCGTTCAAGGTCATTCAAGTTCATTGAATTCGGCGCCAATCAAGAGCCAGTGTACGACTTTCTATTAGTGATTAATAGTAACCTAGGCCCTATCTCGCACCGTTACTGAGATACAGCGACTTATTGGACAAAAAATCGCAAATTTTGTCCACCCCCTCTCATTTAGCGCCTTCGTTCTGGGTGACCTTTTTCGATTTTATGGAAAAGCCTTACGGTTCCTGAAACTAGAGTCTTCCAGGCAGCTGATGATAAAGATTTAGTGATCCTAGCTTGCACCGTTTTTGACTGATCCACCCGTGTGACAGACAGACGGACGGACGGACAGACAGAGAGAATTGCGACGGCTAAGACGCGCTGAGAGCAGTAGCTTTCGCGCGTAAAAACGACTGAACCGATATTAACGCGTAATGGCTCATATGACGCGGTTTTGCGCAAGGAAGTGCCTACTGGGGATTACGAAATTTAAATTTAATATTTCAACTTTTTTTCACAAAAATATGAAAAATTACAACGGCACCTATGGGGAAAATGAAACAGTTATTTAAACCGTCATAACTCCGGCTATGTATAAGATAGAGCAGTAATTTTTGGTTCTATGGTATAGTTTTCGAGATCGGCCAATTTAGCTGTAGCATTTATTTTTATTGCCGATCGACACCCGTTGCTATGGCAACGAAATTTGGGACAAAATTGGCTATAACTCGGTCTGTGTAAGAGATATCTGCGAGATTTTTGCGTTTATAGGGAGGGGGTCTCGGGAATGGGCCATCGAATTCTGCCAACCGAATTTTTTCCCGAGCGACCCTCGTTGCCATGGCAACGAAATGTGGGATATAATGGGTTATAACTCGGCTTACGCAATGTCAGAAGAACTTTGCTGACTGTAACGGCAAAGTTTGAATTTTAAAACTGTGATTTGTGCTGTTTTATATCTACAGCTACGATGTCACCCTTACACTGTATATAAACTGAACAGTTTTTTTTACATAAATTACCTGGTAATGGTGCCACACAGAAATGACAGAGCCAACGTCTATACAAACATCGCATTATACACTGATTAATTTCTGATGAAATAGGCTTGTTTGCATGTGTAATTAAGTGTATGTAATAAGAGAGTTTCCGAAATTTTTTGGATGTGGTTACATGTAAGACACTTATGCTGGACAAGCTGTACATTTTTGCGTTTTATTTTTTTTCACATAATGCATTATGCAACGATCTTTTCTAATCTTCAACGCGTGCGCATGCAATAGTGCTAAAATGATTTCTAACAATATTTTCACGGCATAGTAACGGAAAGTCGATGGCTAAAACAACGTGTTTAAAAATAACAGCCACAATAATTATTTATTATCTCTCTGCAATCTGTTCAAAGTCCAGCTAATATTTGAAAACATTTTAAATAACTTTTTTGCTTCGTTCTGCTTGTTGCTGTCTTAAAACTTCGACTGTAGGCCTATACTCCTGCCCTGAACAGAAAACGGTATTTTGCACAGTCTCAAACACAAAACGATTACGTCGAAGTTATGTCGCTGGTTACAAACAATTTGATGAACTATAAAAACGCCTATGGTAATTATTTTTTAATTTGATAACTAAAAATTGTATTCATATTGATACACCTTTTTTCTTATGAAACACATTGGAGTGCATCGGTTGGTGCAATTTAAAAAAAATTAATTTTGCAAGGTGCTGTAGCGCTAAAAAGTGTGGTGGGAAGTATAATGTTAGTTTTGTCACAAATTTTCTTCCGAATCTAAATCAGTGAAAAAAATTTGAAAATCTGTCACACTTCGGCAAAGATGTGACAAATAGTAGTAAATGCTAACGTGTAGGTCTTACAATGAGGAGAAAGAAGATGTAGTTGATGGGAAATATTCTTCCGCATCGGCCAAGTAACAGTATCACAAACGTCACCAATAAGTCAATTCCGCTGCAATCATCAAAATACACAAAGCCAGCGAACTATAAGAAAAAAATAACCTGTAAGAGAAAAAAACGATAAAACGTGTTTTTTGTGTGTAAAGATAATATCAATAAAAAAACTAGAGCAGTGTAAATTTATGTGACTGATAAATCACTAAAACTAACCGCAGCAAACTAACTATAGTGTCGTAATTTAACGACACTTACGACAGTCTACAGTTTATTTTAAAGTTCATTTTAGTATTTACGTAGATCAAACTGCCTTGCTGAACGTTTACGTCTTGTTCTTGTGCTTGTATAAGATTTACATACTTATCATTTTACTAATATCGATATCGATATCAATATCGCGATATTTTCGAAATATCGTATGGATATCGTATCGAAATTGAAATCCTGATATCGAATCATCACTATTCAGAACTTTCATTACAAGACCGTGAAAACCGAATATAAAATCTGTTTAATTTTTTAATCGCAATATTTTTTTTCGACGATACGATACGATACAATATATCGATATCGAAAACGATATATCGATATTTCGATATATCGAATGGTCACTAGTTCTGAAAACTGATATTAAACAACAAACTGGTTAGCAGTTAAGTAAGTAAGCAAGAAAGTAAGCAAGCGTCATACGCAGCAACGAGTACGATCCACCAGTCGATAAAAACACCGAATTCATTCAGCGGCGAGCTGTCTACCAGAGTAACCACACAAAATGACAAGTAATTTGAACAAAGCTCATGAGACGCGCGACAGCCTATATAGCAATTCCTGTTCGTAGGTTGTCCTAGTCTATCTCAATCCATTTCGTTGCATTTCACTGTTGAAATGTGTGCTGCAGCCGAAAATTGCAGAAAATCACCAAAACCCCCTATTTTAGTGGTTCAAGGTCGTTCAAGGTCATTAATGTTGAACCACTTAAAAGCTTGTCAGCAGTTATTGTTACGGTAAGCAACAAGTCTATGACTATCTGCAAGCGCTAGACGAACCATGCGACAGCGGTAAAATAACGACCTTTTATGGGGGGTACCCCTCTTTGATGCCCGCATGCGAAGGCCTCCGCGAATCTAGGGGGTCGTGACTTGAACTTCTAAAATCTACGTTTAATGTTGAAAATTATCTATGCAGGTTGTCTGGTCTATCGCAAAGCATTTAGGCGCAATTTATTCTTGAAATGTATGTTGCAGCCCGAAATCGCGAAAAAATCACTAAAAACCCCTACTTTGGGTAGGTGTTCAAGGTCATTCGAGGTCGCTGATCTTGATGTCAATGGAAAAACGTATGGAACTTCCTATTAGTTATTAATAGTAGGCCTAACCTAGACCCTATCTCGCACCGTTTCTGAGATACCGCGACTCAGTGGCTCAAAATGGCCAATTTTTTTACCCCTCGGTAGTCTAACGGTAACGTGTCGGACTTGTAATCCTGAGGTAACTCAGAGGCGCAGGCTCGACTCCGCACTAAGACACTGCCGAGTAACGACCTTAGGCAAGTTGTTCACACACATGTGCCTCTGTCACCAAGCAGTATAATTTGGTACCGGCTTCACCGCTGGGACGTAAACAGGCACACCGCGCGACACACTGGCCCCGTATCCGTGGTCTCGCAGTGTAAAAACTGGCGTCTGGCTGAGGGCCTTAGGAAACGTAGGTCAGCGCCCGAAATCGCAAAAAATTAACTAAAACCCGCTATTTTGGGGGGTTCAAGGTCATTCAAGGTCATCGATGTCAACATTTCTAAGAAGCTCGTCGCCATTGCTTGTTATGATAAGCAGCATGTCTGTGCCTATCTGCAACCATTTTCACATTAGACTAGCCAATAGCGGTAAAATAACACCTTTTAAGGGGGTGCCCCTCTTTCGCCCTTTCGTTTGTGGGGACCTTTTTCTTTAGCGGCATGAAATTTTGTCACGAAATACTAGAGACTCTAGGCTATCATATGGTAAAAACCCAAACTCTCTATCTCACCTGGTCTTCGAACGGTACCGGGACGTGACAGACACCAAGACGGACAGACGGACGGACAGAATTACCGTAGCTAATACGCGCTATAGCTATGCTAGCTCTCGCGCGTAAAAACGTTAAAAACGTAAAAAACGTGGCAAGAATAAAAAAAAAACGTAAAGAACGTTTTTTTACATCTATGAATTCAACATCACATCACATCACCAAGCAACCGACCAGCCAGCCGGTCAATTAAAAGACATTTACACAACACCATATCATCACAAACGAATCGGAGGGCATTGTTAGGGCCAAAAAAGCATGCACTACAGGATGCGCCAAAAATTTTTACCCCCCTGAGGTTTTCTGATAATTTTTCCGAAACGGCTGAGAATTTTTAAACAAAATTTTACACGCCTATTGTCCATTCAGATTTACGCTAACCTGCAAAATTTTATTCAATTATCTCCAACTTTGACAAAGTTATGCCGTATTAAGCGCGACCACCCACCGCATTTTTACATTTCACAACACGTCCATCGCGAGTTTTACTAACTGACGATAAACAACAGGTTTATAACAGAAATAATTGGCATTTTATTCACCAGCACACAGTTCAGTTAACATCGTTCACATCGTATGCTCAAAATGTCGGCCACCGGCCAAAACGCATGAGTTCAGACGTTTGCAAAAGTCGCTGATAGCTTTATTGATCGTTGTCTGTGGCAAGTCGTCCCAGATCTGCTGCAACGCACTTTTTAGCTCTGGAATGGTCTTTGGCTTTGGGTGAAGTTTGTGAAATGCCTGAAACATTGCGCCCCACACATGGTAGTCAAGTGGGTTGAGGTCGGGTGAATTTGGTGGCCATTGGTCCTTTGCGATGAAGTCGGTACAGTTTGCCGTCAACCAGCCCTGCATCTGACGGGCCGTGTGCGCAGGAGCGCCGTCTTGCTAAAATACGAATCCAAATGGAAACTACCGTTTGCAGTCGTCAACGAGCATTGGCAGCAGACTTCCGACGTAATATGCCGCATTGACCTTTGCCTTCTCTTTGACAAAGTGGAGTCGACTCTTCCCACCGAAGCATAGGGGGGTAAAATTTTTTGGCGCACCCTGTAGACCGAAGCATTTTTCTAGTTCTTTATAGAAGGAGTATACAGAACGCGAAACTGACACGAATAGGAAGCAGCATGTGATGCCGAATGCAGTGAGAAGTTCACTGATCACCATTAGATAGACCTGCATAGACATTAGACAGATATACCATCACACAGGTCAATTGTATTGTATAATAAACCTGTACTATATACATACGAGATGTTTGAATAAAGACCTGCGCAAAATGAAAAGCTGAAATGGGCGAATCATCGATATCACTAATTATACAATCATCTAAAAACATAGACATATCGTAACAGATATAAAAGGAAATGTTAATATGTAAAAAAAGTTAAAGCACGTTTTGTGCAAAGAAATAGCATCAATTAAAAAACCAAAGTAATTTGGCAAAAGGCGGAATCGCTGTGGCAAGTCAAACCCATTTTTGCCATCTGTTGCTCAAAACCCGGCTGCCGTTATCTGCGAATAAATAGCTGAAATATTGTCACTAACTACACAAAGAGTGATAACAACCTGGCCAAGATTTAGTGATGTAATCACTAATCAGCGTAATGTGCAAGGGAGCAGCAGCTCAGCAGTATAATTTGGTATTTGACAAACGGCTGTGATGCTCTTCATCTGAGATTTTGGTTAAGATAAACCGACGGCATGTCAGCAAGCCTATAGTGAGCTTATGCCAGGTGATTTACATGTACGACGTACATAGGCCTATGGCTACATCACTCGCAGACAAAATGCTTCGAGACCTGGATCAGCATCTCAGTCCCCTCCACTCAAAAACCGAATATGGGACTCTTTACCAGTTACTTCATCTAAAGATTATAGTATAAACAATAATAAGCATAAATTAAATTTTAAAAAGAAACCAATCAGAAGCGACGAAGCCAACACCTTTCTGATAAAATTATGTCGAACGTCTCTGTCCACAAATTCGGCACTATACTCAGTATCTGAAACCATACAGTATTTTAACCATCTTGTACCCTACTGACAGATAAAATATACCACACATTATCATAAAAATATTTTTCTTAACTTGTAGAATATAACACTTTCATCATTAACATAACTAGTGAATTCAGATAAAATGTGCATAATGGAAACAAATAGGCCTACAACATAAATTCAACGTGACCCGTAAAATGTGACTGTTATTTTTAAACTGATAATATATCTCACAGATCTAAACTCATGTGACTAATTTTCTAGCGCTTCAAATCTTAAATAAATTATTTACACAGCATATTAGACACTCTATGTCACCTTAACTTGAAGGCCTGATAAAAACATCTAAAAACAAAGCAATGTGTTTCTAAGTACAAATGGTCTTTTGGTCCTTTGGATAGCTTCTACTTCTAGGCTAGTACCATCATTCGCCATCTCTGTTATTAATCCAGTGCACTCTGTGGCGTAAAATCAGAGATTGTGTTCAGCTTGCCACTGTGAAAAATGCAAAGTAGACTTTAGTCAGTTGATAGCTAGTCACTGACTGTCATCATCATCGTCATCATCATCATTATTTATCTCGTCACAGCTGGTACAAATAACATCACATAGCAGCAGCAATATGGTCACAATAGCAGACAAAAACTGCACATACGAATAATATGTAAAGCCAAATGTAAGATGACAATGACATTATGATTTGCACAAAACGGTGAAAACTTAAAAATTCTGTGCCATACGACACACAAAACAATATTAACATGCTAATTCAATAACATGCTAAGGAAAACACAGACTACACACACATGCACACTGAAACAACTAACGCACGCAGGGCTTTAACAAGTCAAAGTATAAATGAAAAAAAATGACAGTTTATTTAGACAACTTTGTTATTATCATGGTAGAAAACTGATAGTAAACTGACCAAAAGCATAAGCAAAACGAGGTAGTCAAGCCTATGTACAGTTCTGCAAGCCACACCTAGCAACATTACAGTACTCCCCAGACAGCTTTGTAGCCCAAACTTATAATTATGATCAGCGTAGAGAATACATCAACATCCCACCAGACAGACACACACATGGACAGACATCATTGCTCGCCCACAAACAATGTTTTCTTTAGAGTTTCTTTATATTTGTGGCTATAGATGTGAAGCTTTATAAAAATAATTGTCTCTGCAACATACAGTGTGTTTTACATTTACAACAAGGGAAAATATCGTAAAATTATTGCAAATTTAATATTGTTTGCATTTATTTTTATAAATACGTATAAGATATGACAATCAGTAGTTAACTTGGGTTTTTGTCTATTAACTTACCCACATAGAAATTAACTGTAAGTTTAGGGTTAGGGTTAGCGATAAGGTTACGGTCAGGTTTAGGGTTATGCTTAGCATTAGCAATAATGATTCTGGTACGGGTGAATCAGTGGACAAGTACCTTAATTAGCATTTACAGTAGCATATTCAAGGGAATTATATATAGTGCCATGTAGTGATGGTTCGCCCTCCCTCAATAATTCAACCTATGAAAACTTTGCCGTTTCTACAAGACGTCAAAAAATAAAAAAGTTTTTGCTTAACAAGAACTTAGCCCCTTGACCCCTAACTAAAAGGTTCTGCTCCGGGACTTCACTGAGGGCACTTGTAACTTGTTTTCACTTTGTCAGCGTCCAGTACAGGTCTACATTTCGTGTCATACGTGGCTTTTTGTTGATGTATGCTGCCATAGCTGAGAATTTTTGCATTTGCAACATGCAGAAAATAGGGCTAATTTGCCAGTGTATGGAGTGGAACGTTAAAAAGCGCAAGCTTTTCGGCATCAGGGGGCTTTGCAATCAGAAACGGTGGAAGCCGGTCGGGTGAGGCCTCACATATGCTCATGGGCCTCATGCTAGGTACAAAAAAATGAATTAAGTAAACATGTGGAAAATTTGCCCCGAATTGAGAAGTCTATTACTTTTTAGTAATGAACAGTAGTCTGAAACATACTGCAGCTTATTAAACTATTTTTGCAGAGGTAACACAAACTGTATATGATTGCGTTTCCAAATTTTAAAAAATTGAACAAATTTGCAGCTTCCATTGAATGTCCAAAAACCAAGTGTTTCCGCTTCAGATGGGCTTTGCCCCTCTGACCCCTGGACCCCGCTGGGGACTCCACCCCAGACCCCCGTTATGGGGTCTCACAGTTGTATTTGGAATGGCTCAAACTCTATGGCGCCAGCACTGTTTGCAATCTGACCCTACTATCAGGGGCTCTGCTTCCGAAGCCCGCTAAAGGCTCCGCTCTCAAACCTCAGATACGCCGCTGCACTATTACATTTCAAACACAATTTTGAATGTAATAACAGTAAAACACAAATACAACAATTTGTACCAACAGATATGCAGAAATCTAACACTAATGCGTAAAATTTGTCAAAAATACTGCAAACATTACCAGTTACGTCGCCTGCTAAAATGTAAACACAACAAGAGGTGGAACGCAGCAACTCCACTCACCAGTCACCACTTAACAAAAAAACGTTAGGGAATGTTTTAAATTACCAAACATATCGTTTTACATAAATCTGCTCTTGCTTTTATTTTAAAACAGGTTTAGAT
>Ga0209671_1003368_pt1 | contig 15328 bp, 12 predicted proteins | sample WorMetHERISLAND2_2_FD_187401 | JGI IMG/M metagenome (GOLD analysis project Ga0209671, IMG submission 187401) | Marine gutless worms symbiont microbial communities from Max Planck institute for Marine Microbiology, Germany - Olavius geniculatus... | ecosystem: Host-associated > Annelida >... | reverse complement strand
AATTATGAAAAAAAACATAAAGGGGTCCTTTTTATGAAATACCGTGTATATAACATCACCAGCCATATGGGATCACACAGCTCTGCCACCTGATATAGGTGAATTTGTTTCGCCTTAGCTCCAGCTAAGCAGGCTAGTGCTCAAAGGACGGAAGGCTGAGTTGATGTTGATATATTTGACTACAGCTGGTTCATTGTATGCCAAAGTAGTGCAAACTTTCTACTAATATGTCTCGTAGCAAGAAAGAATCAATTTAACCACAATAAAAACGTTTTTTTGTTGTAACAAGGATGCTGCAGTCGGTCTGTCATGGCGTGAGGAAACAGAATTGCGTAAAGCTCTGTACGCATCAATGCAGAAGCAGAAACAACATCGAGAAAAAGGCGAAACATCTCCAGTCGACAGTGGTAGGAATGCATATGCTATGCTTTACACGTTTGCCAAAAAGTCCGGGGTTTTTTAAAGCCCAGCTTAGTGGGTTTTTTGGGTTTTTGGTTTTTGGTGTTTTTAGTTTTTTTGTAAAAAGGCCCAACTTGATGGTTTTGGGATTTAAATTAGTTTTCAGTTGGTTGTTGAGTTTATTTTTGCTTTCCAGAAAGGTTTGAATGGTTTAAAAATGTAACCGTGATAAAATATGTCATTATTAGTGGAACAAAATACTAAAATGGGATTAAGTTTGTGGTGGGTTTTTTGGGTTAGTTTTATCTGGTTTTTTAGATGAATTCACTCAAAAAGCCAACCGGATTTAATGCTTTGTTCGTGAAATCTATTAATATGACAGTGCTTAGTAATAATAGAGATGCTAAATGTATTTGTTTTAAACACATTTATTATTAGTTACTTCTGCCAAACTGGTTGTGGGATCCCTGGCGTTTGTCTGTAGGTTTGTTAGCAGGAGTACATCAAAAGGGGGATTTGGCTGAAATTTTGGGGGGAAGTTTTACTTGGACCTACTAGTAGGTGATTATAATTATTCTGATGGTGATGTGGATTAGCATGTGACTCCAGGATAGGATTGAAAGGTTCTTTATCATTGCGAGCTAAGACAAGGTGCTGGTGGAGGTTTGCACTTTCTGGGTGTTTTGCACTCTTGCTGGTTGATTTCTGATTAACACTAAGCTGCCATAATCATTTGTCAAGGAAAATGAGATGTCTCTTTTCTTTGCATTAGTGATTGCAATCCCGGGATCCGGGATTGAGAAATCTGTAATCCCGGGATCCCATTTCGGGATTAGGTTTACAGATTGGTCGTTATTTTGGTATCCTCAATTAACATATTTTATGCACAGGGCCCCCACGAAAGGTATAACCGAACTGTAGAGAGTGACAGTGACTGTCGAAATACAAATTTCCGGCGACAGCACGAAGTAGTACTCTAGCGCTTATAAAATATTTTATTCACCAGATGGCAAAAAATTCTTATTTCTGTCATTTAATACGTGAATAAGTACAATTTTAGCTAATTTTTGTAATCCTGAAATCCTGGGATTGAGACGCTGCCAATTTTGGGATTCGGGATTAGCGAAAACGGCCGGGATCCTGGGATTCGGGATCCTGGGATTGCAATCTCTAGTAAACATGTTTTTGCTTTTGTGCTAATATAGTTCCATAAAATGGCAGCAACCGTGTTTTAGGGTTCAAATTTGTGCATTGTGCAAGATTTGACTTTTGTTGTCATTTGTGAAAATGTTGCAAGGAATTTTTGTTTTGCCAAAATTCCTCTCCCATGCTCTAGACAAATTTCTGCATTAAATGGTACACATGCTTATAATTGGAGTTTGTTTGTTTGTGGTCAGGAATGGCATTAATTTTAATGTTATTTTTCTGTGTTTGCCTTTTGGCATGGATCTGACAGAATCCAAACCAGATTTGTTGTCAAAAGTAGCAACGTCAAGCGTATCAACAACCAACTCTTCAGTTCATAACTCTGACAGCAGCAGTGTTATTTCTTGCAACACACCACAGAAGATCCCAGGAAAATTGTGGTATGCAAACACGACATCTGCCATATGGTTCTACACTGTGTCCCCAAAAAAACGTCCCACTTTGTCACGGTCCATAACTTCGCCAAAAATTAACCGATTTTCACAATATTTTCATTGCTGCATTCTCTGGACAATCAGTGATTAAGCGATTATTAAACATCCCACCACACTTTAACTGCGTTGCTACACTACCATATAAAACACAGATTGTCAAAAATCACTAAAGTCACTATAATACCTATGCAAAAATTATATTCTGAAAATGTTTTTACCAATTTTTCATGCGGAAATTAAATTGTGCTTAGTTCCAGATACATTTCTGATGTTTGTAAACAAAAGCAGACAATATTATTGCAAATAATAATTTTTAATGCAGTAACGATATACTGGCATTGTAATATGCCATTTAGCAATGGAGACAAGGCTCTGATTAACGACGTACACCAGTTTAAAAAATACTGTTGTCAGAGGATAATGGTGGCAGTTTTGAAGACATACTGCAAAGGGAAAAACTGGGCATGTTAATAACTAAGATTTAGAAAATAAAGAAGCACGACCAAGGCTGAAGCATGCACGTACTGAAGAGAACGTGACCACTGTGGATGAACTGGTAGGCTAGTTAAGGCATGATGGCCAGAAACAAACACATCGTTTAACACGCCAGATATCCAAAGGAACGAATCTAACACAGTGCAGCATTGTACAGATCATTCACTGCGGTTTTTATCTGAAGTTTCTTTTGTTTACCAACACGTTTACCAATACGTTTGCTGCCTATTATTGCTGGTTTTTTGTACATTTGTATTTCACAAGTTAGTGTAGTGATGCAGTTCAGGTGTGGTGTAATATTCATTAATCACTTTATTGCTAATTGTCCACGTAATGTGCCAGTGAAATAATTTTGAAAATCTGTTAAAATTTGGCGAAGATATGGACAATAAAAAGTGGGACATTGTTTTGGGAGACAGTGTAGATTTGTTTGATTGTAAAAGGTATGGATAAAATACAGCAAGGTAAACGTGAGTGTTTTATCACATATTTGGGTTTTTGTCAAATTGTTTTTTAGATTTGATTTCAGCTTTAGGTTTTGTTACATAAATCATAATTTGTCATTTTTGTAAGTGGTTATGTACTAATAGACTGAATGATTGATTGAAAGACTCTCATTCTCATTTTCAACAAAATGAAAATTGAAATGCATATATGTTTAATAGTGTATTTGAAGTCATGCATGATATATCCAATCTATAAAAAGTTATAACACAGAAAGATTGCAGGATTTAGTAAATTTAACTGGGATTCTAACAGTAGCCGAGGGTTATGGGTCATTTTTTTCTATAGAAGTTGGGGGCTTTTATTAGTGCAGGTCCATGAACTGTGCAGAGAGAGCTTACAGCAGTCCCGGATCTCCTTGCTGGATTAATGAAGGGCCACTTTATGGTGGAGTCAGACCCGCCTTTCCTTTGGAGAATTCTGGTTTTGGGCTTGCAGTGAAATGCTGTTGATGAACTGGATGGCTCTGGATCACAGGGATCTTGCAAAAAAACAATTTTTAAAAAGCTCAGCCCAGTGGGTTTTTGGATGTTATTGGGTTTTTTTGGGTTTTTAGTTTGTGTAAAAAACCAAACTTGGTGGGTTTTGGGGATTTTTACAGTTTTTTTTTCTGCTGATTGATTCGTGAGTTTCTGTTTGCTTTCCACATTCAAAACATATTAGTATTTGCAATTTTGTCAGTTTAACTGCTTTAGAAACTTAGCCATTATGAAATATTTTGTTATTGGTGAAACAAGAAGCCAAAATTGGGTTAAATTTTGGGTGGGCTTTTATCGGGTCTCTAAATGTGGGTTTATTTTCCCGGTTGTTGCTGGATCAATGCAGTTTTTTGTTGATGAATGTTTGAAGCTCATGGCAGATGCGAGCTCAGAGGAAATTTGCTTCGAGTGGCACAAGTCCTTCGTATTCAACGCCGGAAGTGAAGATTCGATCCTTGTCCTGTGCACCGAGATGTCTTGCTCCTGAGAGGAAAGTGGCAACTGAAGATTTTTTGACTTTCCTCTGTCTGCGGGGTATGTATGAGGATTTTGCTTTGTCACTGTCTTGTCTTGTCTTTTGATTGCAATTTACATTGTCTTCAGAAATGCTTTCAGCTTGTATTAGAGACCTGGCGTCTAATTAAAAGCCGTTTGATATTATGCTAATAGTGACTGTCTCTCCGAAGATCATAAAATATTACCCAATTTTAGGAACTGAGAAGAAAAAATTTCCAATAATGGTCGATGACACTAGTTGCCATTTGTCTTGTTATACCTCAACGCATGCATCTATCTGGCCCCATTATGGAGATATGGCACCTCAAAGATAATGGGTCACGACCTTGACCTTTAGTGGTCACCTGACGTCATCGGTCACGTGACCATTCGACTCCCGGTGTCGACTTCCTATGCCTGGTTCATAGTGACCATGCGTCTATCTAGCACCGTTATAGAGATATGGCCTTTACAGTTCTTGAAACTAGAGTCTTTCAGGCAGCCGACGGTGAAGATTTGGTGATCGTAGCTTGCACCGTTTTTGACTAATCCACCCGTGTGACAGACGGACGGACAGATGGACAGACAGAATTGCGATGGCTAAGGTGCACTAAAGCAGTAGCTGCTTTCGCGTGTACAAAATTGAACTGTTGTACACAGAATTAGCAGATCGCAACTGCCTATACAAATTTTGTGGTCCACTGTCTGGGCCCCTACAGGGGCTCGGGCCCTAAGGCTTCAGCCTCACCAGTCTCGTGGATGATTTGGCTCTGCAAATATTTTTCAGTCATAACGTGGCCATAAGGAGCACGAGGGGAAATAGCATCTCAGGAGACCAGAAATGGCGATCATCTAGTGTGAAACTTTAAGCTAATTTTTTCTCGAAATGCGCACTGGGCCCATGAAGTGGCCTCAGCGCTGGCCACTGAAGTGGCCTCATCGCTGGGTGGCCGCTTTTGTGGTCACCCTCCCCGCAGGTAAAGGTAAAGGTAAGGTACGGTAAAATGCATCGAAACACACCAAGTTGACGCTAAAAATTAAAAATTTTCTGGGAAGAAGTGTATGCCTTGAGTGCTCTCGCTACCAATGGATACATTACTGGCAATGTTTTTATATGCGACAACACTGTAATGCCGCACGTCTTAGCTAGGCCTATCGTCAAGGCGTCTGTCTATCCGTCCGTCTGTCCGTCTGTCCGTCACACTCTGCAGTTGTATCAAAACAGTGCAGGCTACATCACGAAACCTTCACTTAAGCTTCGTAAAAAGACTCTAGTTTCTGGATTCGTAAAGGTTTCCCGGAAATTCGAACTGGATGATCCTAACCAAGAGAGCTAAATAAAGAGAAGGGGGTAGAAAAATTTGCGCTATTTAACCATTAATAATTATAGGCCTTAAGTCACCGTAGGGCCTAGCCTATCAATCAATCAATCAATCCAGTTTAATTCAGATGTATAAGGTCCATAGAACTACACAACTACAAATGTATAATAAAAAGTGATAAAAGAGAAAAATAAAACACTAATACACATGTATGGTTAAGAACCACTGAACAATCTTATTACTCGACCTAGAACAATCTCAATAACGGTGTGAGATAAGGCCAACAGTCCAAGTCTCGAACCCCTCTTCAAGGAAACCTGCGCACGTGGGCATCAAAGACGGGTACCCTCTAAAAGTCGTTATTTACCGGTCGTCTAGCGTGAAAACGGTTGCAGATAAACATAGACTTGAGGCTTGCCGTAACAAGAACCGCTGATGGACGGGCTTTCAAGGGATAGGCTATCAACATTGATGACCTTAATTGACTTAAATTTGAGCCTTAAATAGGGCCTAGGAAGTTTTAGTGATTTTTTTTATGTTTCCACTGCGGCGCACACTTTAGAAGTGATTGCGACAACATGACATGCATATGGAATTTTTAGCATATAGCCTAAAACGTAAATTTTCACTGTGTGAATTTCCACCTCAGAGTCCTGCAATCGGAGGCTTCAAATTTCAGAATTAAGGAATTATTGTCAGTTTGCAGCGGCTCTGCATTATACCAATTGTTGGACAATTTTGATGCTTTTTTGTCCAGTATTTTTATATATTTTTTCTCAATTTTTTGCTCGAATTTTTCGCCATTTTGCCCGAATTTTTATGGTGTTTTGCCTGAATCTGGGGGGGGGCAACTGCTCCTACACGCCCATGGCGAGAAAAGCAATGACGAACGTGAGGTATGCTGTACGTACGAAACATGCCATCACGCACTGTTCAATCAATGGGCTTAAATAGACTTTTTTACGGGCCGCCTGAAAATGCAGGACCTGACAATAGTGGACCAAATTGCACGACCTGACATTGCAGGACCTGACAATGGCGGACCAAACTGTATTGCTGCATTGTTGGACACGTTATCATTAGGACAATTGCTATATGCTATATGTTAGCACATTACAGGTTTTTAAACATTATTCTTTACCCAAATTCACATTACTTTACTTATTTACATACGTTGAGACACGCGGGGGCAATTGCTTTCTCATTCACTGAGCAGTGAGCACCAAGGGTGTTCTATTAATAGGTTAGAAGATCATTGGTGAGCACTTGTAAAAATTTGGCGCATGCCTAGTCTGTCAATAAGCATTTAAATCCGATATAGATACTTAGGCCTATACAAACAAGTAATTTGAGCAAAGCTCATGAGATGCGTGACAGCCTTAGCAGTTCCTATTCGCAGGTTGTCTTGATTTAACTCTATCCATTTTGATGTAATTCACTCTTGAAATCTACGCCACAGCCACAAATTGCAAAAAAACACTAATACCTTTATTTTAGAAATTCAGGGTCATTCAAGGTCATCAATGTTTACACCAATAAAAGGCTTGTCACTATATTGCTTGTTATGATAAGCAACATGTCTTCGCCGATCTGCAACCGTTTTCAAGCTACACGAGCCAATAGCTGTAAAATAACTACTTGTAGATTCTTAAAAATGTACGTTCTATGCTAAAGAATGTCATGCGCAAAATGTCCAGGTCTATCTCCAGCAATTTTGGTGCAATTTATTCTTAAAATGTGTGTCGAAGCCAAAAATCGCAGAAAAATTCACTAAAAACCCCTATTTTGAAGGTTCAAGGTCATTCAAGGTCATAGACGTTTACAGCAATAAAAAGCTTGTCACCAGTGCTTGCTGTGATGAGCAGCATGTCTGTGCCTATCTGCAACTGTGTTCACGCTACACAAGATAATTGCGGTAAAATAACCACTTCTTAGGGGGGTAGCTGTCTTTGACGCCCGCCTGCGCCGGCCTCCTTGAACCTAGGTGGTCGATGATCATTTCTGTCATTTTGTGCATGCCATTGAGAAGTGTATGAATATTGTTGCAGCGACCAACCAGGTACCTCCGCACCTGGATTTTCTCAACTACCCAGATTCCGCCCTAATGTCGAGTTTTCCCAACACGCCGCATGACTCGGGGGAAAACAGCGCATCGAGCAGAAACTCCATTGCTGATGCTGCGGAGGAGATGACGCCGAAAAAGCCCAGACATGCGACGAGGTCACCCTTATCAACGGCTGCACTAAAACGCCATCTGCATGGATCTGAATCAGCAACGAAGGTAATGATTTCTTCATACATCTTTTGTGTTTTTTAAGTTTTTTTACCGGTATATGGGACTTCCTGTTAGTGATTAATTGTAACTTTCTCTCTATTTTGCATCGTTTCAGAGGTACATTGACTTATTGGTTGAAAATCACAAATTTTTCCTCACTCCTTTTATTTAGTGCTTTCAAAAGGGGTGATCTATTTCAAATTTTTGATAGAGCTTTATAGATTTTGAAACCAGAGTCTATTAGGGGAGTCAACAGTGACGATTTTTTTATCTAGTTTGGTAGCGCAGTAGTGTGTGATATATGGACAGACAGACACCTCTTTCATAGCTAAACATGTTGCTATGCTGACGCCCTGTAAAAATAAGTTTTTACACAGCTTAGCATTTGGTACTTCAATGTGTGGTACTATATGTGTGTGGTTGTATGCATGTTCAGACTATTTTTATGACAGAAAGTTTTGTGTTTGGAGGTTTTAGTCTGTCTGTCTCTTTCTCATATTTTTCTGTGTTTCTATCCTGAAATAAATGCATTGGTTGATGGATCGATTCACTGATCAAAATGCTTGTCAGAAATTACAGTTATATTCAGATGAATATTATGTCTGCCAGTGTGATGTAAATCTATATATTTCATGTGCGATTGATTATTGGTGCTGCTATGTGAGAAATGCTGTTGAATACATTGCATTCTTTAGTGCTGGTCAGTTCAGGTCAACTCAGCCTGGCCATCCTCTCATGTGTAGAGGCATTGAGTACTAATAAATTCTGAGGAATCAACAGGCACACCATGCAATGCAATAGTCCAATATTCGTTGTCTTGCAGTGTAAACTGGTGTTTGGCTGAGTGCTAAGAAAGAGGAGATCGGAACCAGCACATGGGCCTTGCTGATTGTGAAGAACTTTAAATGTGCTTTAACGTCATGTTTTATTCTACATGGCTCCGTGGTTTTATGTATCAGGATGGCAATCTATGGCTGGCTTTTGGACATGATGGTCCATCTACTTGGAATGCTTTTTCGAACACTCTTAAATGCAGCTCAGACTGTTTACCTATTGTATTTTTTTTGATGTCATCTAAAACATTTTTGCTTTTCGTTTTACTAGCACATTGAACATGTTCGAGGTTGTTACAGTGGACTCTTACTTACTGTGCTGTACCTATGGCCAGGTGCAACCATCTCGTAGGTCGTTACAGTCAACACGTCAGCTGGGGAAGGTGGTACCAAGAGCCTCAAAGATGCAGTCACGTGTAATGAAGGCTCGAGCACGTGCTGTGGCCACATCTCTTGGTACTAGGGCCAGTGGAGTACCTGCTTTTCGAACGGTTGTTCCTGCCACTGGAGCGGTGTCGAGCCTGCGACGCACGAGCGCTCGCTTGAAACTACTTGAGCGCAGAACAACCGCACGATTCCTTCACGTCTCGCCCCACCTACCAACAAGTGCCCCCATTCGGCTCTCAGCCTCCGAACCCAAGCATAGCCGATCTTCTACCCTGCCATCTAGCGGTCTGTTGCTCGGATCGAAGGAAATGGTCCACAGAGCTGATCGATATGCTAGACCACCTGAATCAGTGCCACGCTTTCCACACAGTGATCGGCGGAAGGAATCATATTTAAAGTATATGCTCAGGACCGTCAGTGATAGTTCAAGACTCCGGCACAGTGCAAGATTTACCAATCGGTCAAGTCACTCGGATAGAGAAGACTTGGAAGACGTGTCTCGGACTTTCATTCGTCATCGGCAGCTCTCGCAGAGGAGATCAGAGGAGGAGGCTGACGGTGGGAATTTAATGTTGGCCGCCGGAAAATCGAAGAAAGTGCCATGCTGGCATGGTGCCATTCTGCGACGGAGTGGTGGTAGCGATGGTGGGATCGGTCGGTTTGTGATCCGCAAGAGTCATCTGCCGGCACCGAGTTCCGCGATTCCGAAATCCAGACACACGAGTCGATTCGGTGAGTCCTTGGATATCTATGGACCCAGATACTCCAGTCCGCTGGCTTCTCGGTCTGCCTCTGTACCAAGCAGCGCAGCATCATCTGACTACCGGTTGGTGAAGCGCGAGGCCCATGGAGGCAACAGTGATGAGCATTTGCTATATGCGGTTCTGTCTCGGAGTGGCACGGTGGGTTTTCACTGATTGGCTGGCCGTGTGCTGTGCTTTACAGCATGCTCGGTTGCTTGTCAGCATGAAATGTTAGCAGTGTTAGTGTGTGTGTTGCATGTTTTCTTCAGTGAATTGCTGCTATCAAAGCATGTCAGTCATTTCATCGTATTTTCTGTGGATGTTTGAGTGAGAATGTCTGCTTTTTAGACGATGTTGCTTCTTGCAGCTACCCTTTTTTTGCTGCAGCGTGGTCTGTCTTTGTCTGTCTGTCGCATTTGTGCCCCCTGCTTCAACTGTTTGATGAGTTTTGCGTCTCATTTGGCAGGCACACTCATGAGGTCCGACACATTGTGTTAGATGGGGGTCGCTGACCCCAGTGGAAGCAGAGATATCGGATTAAATCCCAAGCCAACATTTAAACATGCCTGCTTATGATTTACCAGGTGGGACCGCTGTGCCATAACTTGAACTTGCATAGGCCCCTACTTGTGGTTCATTACAATTGCCGACTTTTAATCTTACATCATTACTTTTTGACTTGTTATCTCCGCCAAGATGAACATAGTGAACATTGGAGGAGATTAAGAGATTGATCGTTCTGTCTGTCGTTCCATGTGTGTGTCCATTGTTCGGTGTGTGTGTACACGATGATTAATAACAGCAATGACGTCATGGCACCAACAGTGCAAGCAGCAACGCCGGCTATTACATTAACCTCCCTCCTCTGCAGCGAAGCGGCTCTTCCTTCTGCCTCCTCCTTCCCTTTGTTTACATCACTTCACTTGGCAGAGATATGCACTCTCACGAGCGTCTTTTTCTTGGATTTGGTTTTTGCTTAGCCAACCCAGTGCAACCCACTGTATAGATGAAATGTGAATGTGTGATATATGGACGCCAAGTACTGTGTTAGAAGCTTGTCTTAGTTGGCATTTGTCGTTGATTGCTGATACCTTGTGTGCACCCTTGTGTGCAGTGTGCACCTACTGCACTTCTGTGTTACAGTTTCTGTGATTCATGTTATTGTGCATTATCGTTATGTTGTTATGTTGTTGCATAGTTTTACTCATAATAGCTGAAATAATCTGATTTCAGACTGCTTTTCAGGCCACATTTGGTGCGGTATGTCCATTTGTTAAACTAAAGCCTTGCTGAAGAGTGAGGCACCATTTGGCCAAGGGACGAACTAACATTGTTTTGGACGGCGGTTGCGCGTGGGAATTGGAGATTTCAGGGTCCAGAACTTTGGTCAAAATTTGGAAGTTATGATCTAAATGCCATGAAATTTGCATCTATGCCACTTAGAGGCATGTGCATTTGGCTCTTGTTGTGTTTTGTCATGTTGCAGATTTTTGCTGCCAGTTGTTTTTAAAAGATATTTTTTATTTTTGTTTTTTTGTCTGTGTGTTGATGCCATTAGTGATGATGTGTTATATTTGTTATTGTAATTGTTTGCACTAACAGTCAGTTTGACCTATAGTGTAGCTTGCGTATATACAGTGTATCACTGTTCCAGTTAGTCAGTCTAGCGGGCCTTTACCGTGGTATTCATAGCCAGTGTGCTGCGTTTATTTAGGGGATACGAGTTAAGCATGCTGATGTTAATAGTATTTTTTGCTAAACTTTTCCCAGAAGTGTACTTTAATTTTAAAATATACGGCAAAATCGTTTTTGATGGTCAGCAACTTCTGTTGGGGCAAGTATGGCCTCCTACACCTTGTAATTGGTCTAGAGCAACAACTTCAGTTTTTCTTTATTATTATTCTGCAACTTGTTTCTTGTTAACTGTTGCCACACCTTTATTTGTACCCAAATAAATCTTTATGGATATGTCTCATGGTTTCTGCTGGCAGCTCAGTTAAATTTGAGTGGAAAATGGCTGTCTGAATAGTTGCTTTTTAGCTCAACCACTGTAACAAATCTCGGGGAATGTTTTGTCGTGTTTCAGCAGGATCAGAGTAGTTCTAACCCGGACCAAGCTGCAAGAAGAAAGGCAGCAGCAGCAGAGCATCGGACTGTTATTCCAGCCACGCAGATGAAATCGATCAGAAAAAGACGAAAATTACCAGTAGCGATGCTGCCGTACATCAAACCGCGACGCAAGCGCCGAATGCTAACCACCGACGTCACTCTTCCATGTTCATCCGGCACAAAACTCACAGAGGGCATTTCAGTGAAATCCAGTCGTGAGAAGAAGATCCCTGGAGTCAAGCCTGTGAATAGTGAAGTGACAGGTCAGTTTACATCTGCAGGCATCGTGAGTAGGTATCGGAATCTGGATCAGCAGCGGTCACAGACCAGACGAAGGACGTCTGACAGGACCGTGCCATCATCACTGGCAGAGAATGGGCTACCGAGACCATCGACTCGGTCGCAGACTGCAGCCATCATGCACCGGCAGCTTGTGATGGCTCGCATGAAAGCTTACAACGAGGAGCCGACCATTGAACATGAGTTACCTCGGCATCTAGTTGGAGGCACCCCTCTCTCCAAGACTGGTGCTCCGACTACTGTATCGTCAAAACATACCAGAGGTGATCTTTCTTCGAAACTACAGACGTCTAGTCAGCATGCTGCACTAGAGAAAAGGTCATCGTCAGAGTCGGCGGCCAAACGGCCGACAGCTGATGTCAAGAAGCAGGTTTCGGATTGTGAAGATAATGAGAGGTCAATGCGTCGCTTCATCCGTAGACGTAATGTTCAAACTTTGGATGCCAATAAAGGTTCGTCACTGACAATCTTGGAGTATCTTCATTCGTTTTCACGTAGCTGTCTTAAAAAGTGAGGTCGAAAACTGTAGTCAAACCGATGATGATAATGTATTTTAGCATAAAATGGCATTTTGAAGTCATTCAAGGTCTGCTTTGTCTAAACTTTGATTGATTGCATTATTTAATCCACACGGTTTTTGCTTTCTTGTTTTTTGGAGTTGTGATCCAGATGTGTTAGTGGATTTAGGATTGTCTGGCATTTTTTACCATTACTGGATAATTAGTAATGTGAGACTTTGTGTGTTCACTAGGTGGAGACCATTTTCAGCAGAGGTTTAGGAGCTTTGGTTGCTTTTATATTTGATGCTGGGTGGTGCCACATGCACAGCCATTGTGGCTTTGGTCATAGCGCTACAGTTTATTTGCAGTCTGTACTGTTTACAGAGACTTTTGTATTTGATTATACTGTGTTTTAAATTGTTATGTGAATTAACTGTTGAAAGTCCCAGTGTAAGACAAACTGGATTTTTAATAGTAAATTCATACAAATTTTAAGGTCTACTTTGATTGAGAACAGTATGGTAAGTAGTGTCATGCATATAACTGCGGAAACTATCATGGTATATAACCAACCGTCAAGGTTAACCCTTTCATTTCTCCAGAGTCGGTAAATCGACTTTTTTGGTTGGGTTAAAGGTGTAGTGCATCTACTTGTGTCGAGTGGCAGGTGTCACTTGTGATTCTGCATTGTTACAGTGAATGAATTAACGAAACATGTGCTAGAACCATATATGGTAAGAAATAAATAAGCACTGTGAGATTTCATATGGCAGTTAATGCTCCGTAGCTCTGAGATGGGTTATCATTAGGAGCTGTAGACAGCCTTTAAGCCTTTTAGCCAGTGCGCTGTGTTGAATGCAGCAGACGACAGTGAGTTGATTGCAAGAACATTCCTCCAGGTGTCGCCGGTGTCTCGTCGTCAGTCCTCGTCACTTGCTGGGGGGCTAAGAACTGTGGGACATGGTCAGACGTACCGTCCTGGCGCAGAGCAGTTTCAGGACCCAGTCAACTACATTGATTCCATCCAGGAAAACTCTCGTGCTGACGGAATCTGTCGGATTATTCCACCGCCAGATGAATGGAAGGTTTGCATTGGCACTATTCATCACTGGAGTCTGTGATATGCAGAGTTTAAAAAACCCAGATTTTTTGTCAAATAAGCCAAAACCAGTGGCTTTTGTTGGGTTTTGGGGATAAGCACAGTTTTTTAAAGATATGTTCAATTTGATCTTTTGATTAGTTCTCATGGGTTTATAGTTAGTAGAGCAAGCATGGCTACTGTCCACATCAAGCACTCAGCAGCCAGCCCCGCAACTGTATAGAATATCTAAAAATCTGCAAAGTTATAGGTTTAAAAGTTAGACCAGGCCACACGAAAAAAATATTGTATAGAATGTAACACTAATTAATAATATGCTGATCCAATGAAATGAATACATCGCTTTGAAGTAATTTTTAGAGATATATGTTGTGCCAGCTGAACACACCTGAACGTGCCACAATAACTGATGATGTCAATTTCAGGATGCTTTGTTGACACACTGACATTTACACTGAAAACAGTAAATTTGTCGGTTTTACTCAGAATAATGTCAATTTATAGTACAAGTAATGATGCATAGTTGACATCAGAAATTACGTCATCGTTTATCTGTTCACTATTAGAGGTGTGCGATTTTTAAAATTAACGATGTGCTGGAATATTGTGGTTTTTTGTGAGCTAACTATTGATGAAAATTTGGCCTTTTTTGAGACTATTTGGCTGTAAATTAAGCTGCATTTGACCTCATGCAATAAAGCTGTTTAGCAACTCTTCTGCAGGTGACGTCACAGTTTCGAAAATGGTCAAAGCTGTGAAAACGGAAAATTGATTGAACCTGATTTTTAAGGTATTAATATGTATTACCAACCAGAAGATTAATGAATATTGACAAATTAGCGTTTGATTAAGCAAATTAGCGCTTTATAACAGTTATGTAAAATGATGTGACTTGGACTTTGAAAAAAACTTAGCCATAATAAAATATTTTATTTTTAATGGAGCAAGAATGTAAAATTGGAAAAGGTTTTGTGTGGGTTTTTAAATGGGTTTCCGGACTAAAGACTTGCTGGATTTTTGTAGTACATGTTTTCGTCTTTAATCCTGGTTCCATTCTTTGAAGTGCGTTCATGCTTGGTTAGCTGTAGTTGTGCTTTCATTGGGTGCAATTTCTGAAAACTTTTATTTTACAAGGTAGTGTGGCAACAAACTTTGGGGACATGGTGCAATCTCCATTGACCATTTTTTTTGCAAATTTTCCGTCGACTCTACTTGTGAATGAATTCTGAAAATTGGTCTGTATCTAGTGAAAATGTGGACAAGAGTTCTCTTAACCCACGTTGTGCAGACATGCTGTTATGGATGCTGTAATTTTTTTTGATGCTGCTTTTGTATTTCTTCTCTTAGTGTTGCATACTATTACTAGAGCTGGTGTCGAGTTTTTAATAGCTGTTCGAAAATTAACGGTTAATCAGTTGTTAATTTATGTCAAAACTACAGAGGTTGTTGTGCAAGAAATTGCATGTTTTGTTAACTTTAAAGCTATTTAGAACGATATTATCATTATTGTTATTTAATTGATTGTTTTGTCTATTTAGGTTTTCCACAGAAAGTAATTATCGCTTATCAAATGCTTGTCTTTGTATCTACTTTTTAAAGCATTTTTACTGATATGAATGTAATCGAAAATGAAAGCAGTTTAATTTTTATCAGTTGCTCAAAACTTGTAATGATTAATCACATGATCAATTGTTAATTTCCACTGCTTTAAACAGTACATATGTTATACTTTTAATAATATCATATAA
>Ga0209671_1003367_pt1 | contig 15336 bp, 10 predicted proteins | sample WorMetHERISLAND2_2_FD_187401 | JGI IMG/M metagenome (GOLD analysis project Ga0209671, IMG submission 187401) | Marine gutless worms symbiont microbial communities from Max Planck institute for Marine Microbiology, Germany - Olavius geniculatus... | ecosystem: Host-associated > Annelida >... | reverse complement strand
GCTGAAGAAATACTTATTCAAAATATTTTAACAAAATATGGCAGTTGATTAAATATTCTTTGCTAGCTGTGACGTAACGCTGACGTCATAATGTGTCACGGGTACAAACTTGCTAGTCTCAACTGGTGCTGTCAGTTGCTACTCTGCTTCAATGGTGAACTTAATCTGGTTCGCTGATGAAGAGTGTTCATCGTGTCAGCACTAAGCAACGTCAAGTCACGACTAGCGAAGAATATATTCAGTCAACTGCCACATTTTGTTGAAATATATTGAATTAGTATTTCTTCGGCTACAACTGGAAAAAAATGTCGTGTAAATTGATCACCATTTAAGTAAATTATGAAAAAAGGGTTTTTATGAAACACCGTGTATATAAATTGCTGACAAATTCCTACAGTAAAATACGGGCCAGATGACGAACAAACGGGTGGAAAGTTTGTGGTTACAGTGCTAAAAAAAGTTATTTGCAACAGAGTTTGTGTTTGTTTGGACAGTTCAGTTTTGCTACATTTTAGACCAAAAAAATTCTATTTAAATTTAAGCAGTAGGCTGTCAAAAATAAAACAAAAATACACGGAAATAGCAAAAAAAGAGTCGAAATAATATTAAGCAGAACTATAGAAATATACCGTCAGTGAACTTGCGGGCGATAAACTTTAGCACTTCGTCGATCAATATTACGGGAAACGACAACTTTAATACGGCTTCCCATTCTTCTAGCGACAGTGGAGTTATTTGAAAAACCGCCTGCACATATATACACACACACACACATACATCGCATAGTCTTTGAATAAAGCTAAATAAAGCCAAATCTACTACCGCTTACAAAACCATAATATTATTATTCTTTCGTGTTACTGGAGTTGGGCCGTTTAAAAACAGACTCGGGGAGTAAAGCCTGCAAAGGCGACGACAAAGAAGGGTGAATACAGTCGCTGAGTTGGCTTACAAGTAGATCAATGAACTCGGGATAGTTGGACAGCTTCAGACTGTAGTGGGATCAGTGCACAGGCGAATTCCAGTCGGTTCCTGGACGACTGCGTCTTACCGGATGAGGAGGCGCTAGCTGTCTAACAATCGCAGCGTTTGTGAGCCGGGATAACAGAAAAACGCGTTACGCACAGGGGTCCGAGGGGCTTCCGAAACATCCGACCTACCCACCCACCTGGCCAAGCGTCAGACTGATGTGTCGGGCGGTCCGCTCACCCTCAGCTGTCAGCCAAGTACAAACCCGAGCTAACGGATGACATAACTGGACCCGTCGGACCTATCACTTACGACAGGCGACAATGAGCGCGCGTCGATCGCGGCTTCTTTTCACGTTCCAGCTCTCCGCGAAATCACTGTAGGCCAGTCTATAGTGTAAATGCAATAAGTGCATTACATGATACAGGCGAAAAACATAGGCAACCAGTGCACTGGGGTTAATGCGATTTACAGCTGCCGAGCTCCTGTCCATAGATGTAAGAAACGATCCAGGAAAAATAAAAAAAAACGTTAAAAAACGTAAAAAACGTGGCAAGAATAAAAAAACGTTTAAAACGTTGGATAAAAACGTTGGCCATAATGTGTTCAACTTCTTGCCTAATGCCTAATGCTGTAAGCGCAGTATATCTGGAATAATAGTTTAGATAAAGAGAACTTGATTTAATTTTAATTCAGCTGTGTGGTCGTAAGACAACAACATTAAACTAAGTAAATATGCTAGTTAAAAAGTTTTATTTAGTATATTTGGACTAAGTAAACTACATCACTATGACTTATTAATTCGTTTCTGTAATCCCAAAAATGCTTCACGAAGCTTTTGATGGGATTTTCAATGCACGTTTTTTAAATAAAAAACCTTGAGCAAAATAAAAAAAACGTTAAAAAACCTAAAAAATGTGGCAAGAATAAAAAACGTAATAAAAGTTTTTTTACATCTATGCTCCTATCATATTGTATTCCTATATGACGCGATTGGTAATTGCTTTTCTAATGTAGCTGATCAGTTAGTTTTTTAACCAATCTGTTTAAATAAATAATTGGTTATTTGGGCGAATTAAACACGACGACAGCTCGGAGATGTTACCGAAAGGAAGTCGACTTCAATTATCATGAAGTGAAGAGACATGGAGAGCGCGATAGAAGCCACCAGCCATCGATTGCACCAGGGAGGCATCATCATCAGCGACTGGTTCTCTGAAATACTGAGTCCACAGACAGACAGACCACGATCATTGCATGAGTGGGTTCAGTAATACTCCGTCTACAAGATCGAGCAAACATCAAGCAAACGTCGAGCAAATGTATTCAAAATATACGTGCTAATTGCTCGACGTTTGCTCGATGTCTGCTCGATGTTTGCTAGCATTCATCCAGCTAGTTCGACGACCTATGGCAATTAGCATGCTAATTAGGAGGGCGGGCGTGTTGTAATTGAAAGGTCTACATAACACGTGATCAGCTGTAGGCTAAACCTAGGCCTACATTTGAGCCAAGGGGCGGGGTTCCATCAGGCCTGCTTGATGTTTGCTCGATGTTTGCTCGATCGTGTAAACAGGGTATAAATAGCTTATGATAGACTATCACGCCGTCTTAAAGTGTCTGCTAGAATCAGTGTTTTCACAATTAGTAGTTAGTAGCAGATCTAGTTCGTGAACGTTCATGATTTTCGTACGAAAACCAAAAATATGCACGCTGTAAACATAAACTATTCCTAGGCCTATATGTTATCACGTTGTACAAATTTAAATAAATGACAACCTAAAATTTGCAAGACGTGATGTAATACTAATCATAATAGCATGCTTCTGACAATTCAATAACCAGTCGTGTAATGTTGATGTGTAACGTTCCAATTCCTATTTCAGAGATTAATCATTATTGACGTTTGAATTTCATAGCGTTAACTTAAAATAAATAGGCTACGCGAGACACACATGCCAAGTTATTTGTCGGTAACAAATTAGCAGCGAAATTGAAATCATGCGTCGGAATTAACTTCTGGATTTATGCTAAATCTAAATTGTAATTAGAAAACAGTTTTACTAAAAAATCTGCATAAACCGTTCTTATTCACGCTTCGCATGCATGTTAGTACATTCAATCCCTAGCATGCATTATGACTTTAAGCAAACAACCAACGAAAAACGTTCCATATAATAAAGACAAACGATAAAGAAAATCATTCTTCACAAATCAAAAGTCGACGAATTTTAATTTTAATGTAAATTTCGATGCGTTTTTTCATCAAGCCAGGAAGGAAGGAATCGAGGTTTGACAGCGTACATCGAAGCCAACGGTAGCAGCGTGCTAGCTGTGAAGACACCTTGTGTAATCGTGACCACCTGGTGATGCGGGATTTTATTATTAGAATAAAAACACGCATAAATAGTCGACAGCACCAGTCAACAGCTCTGTCGGCGATGAAACGCGTCTGCACAGTATATTTATTACACAATATGGAATCGTTGTAGCCTATATATAACGGCCAAATCGCACTTCTTTTTTCAGTGCAAAATTTTACACATTCTTAAATGTGATAAAACGCACCACAAAAATCCGTATTACCGTTGTTGTACAAATAGTTACTACGATATTTGGGCTGGCAATGCGATGACTTCTTACGATCTGCGTAAATTAGATGTCGGCCAATACTGTGACACGCTGAGTCGCACAGGTCTCTTATCATGGTAAGCAACTCAGCATCTAACTCACTTGCTCTGACATAATGTACATTTTTTGTTAGTAAATTGAACGAGATTTATCAACAAGTTAGAATGACGTTGTCTGTGAAGTACTCGCATCTGTTATGCACTTCCGATTCTGACAGTGAACTTAGACGCTAAGATTAATTTACTTTCCTGTCGAAAATTTTCTGCTTCTATTTTACTAACGTTTCAGAGTTCAAAATTCAGTAACCCACTTCAGAACACCCATAAGGATTTTTGCGTTGTTGCTTTGAAATCGATTATTGGCCTTTAAAACCGCATACCGGTGTCGTGTTCTCTGCGGATCACAATGTACTACATAATTTACGAGTACTTACTGGGCGATCTTTAGCCAGCAACAACGCCGCAGCAGCCATTGGCTGAGCTGATTTGAACACCAGGTGGGCAGTACAAGCGTCATTCCACTGCTAGTGTAAGCTGTTGACCGTGCCATCGATGTTTGCCGAATTGTTGGACAGTGTTATAGAACTACTGTACAGGCAGTCAGCGATCACGGCAAGACACCAGCAACCAGCAGCCATCATGCTACCACAACCGCCGCACCGCCGACCACTTCTGTCGCCACCGGCGTCCGCGCATCGTATGAAATGCGAAGTGCGAACGTTCAAAAGCCAGCTCTAAGCGAAATAAGTACGAAGTAATAACGCGAAAATGTCGACGTTTCATCGTCGCATTCCGCACGTTCACATTTCACGCTATCCTTCCATACAGCGGCGCCAGCAGCAGCAGTAGCAGGTAAGCGGTAGTGGGCTTCGAGTGACGCCAGTCGGCTCGACGCCTTCCTTACCTGTTGAGAGCGTTCAGCATCTCAATCACTACGAGCGTCGACAGCGCCATGGTCGGCGGCTTATTGTGCGCGAAAATGTCGCAGTCGACTAGGCGAAAGCGCTCGTCCTGGACTAGACACTGCGACTGATGAGTCTGATCCAAAAAACACACAGAGAAAAACATGCAGTAATTCCATCTCTCATAACCAAACAGTAACAGCAGAGGTAGTAACGACGATAATTTTTTTCGCGGTAAAATAACAAATTTTGGTTGTAACTATTGGAAAAATGTAAATATTGTACGGGTGATGAAGAATTTCTTGAACTTAATATTGTATAATTGTAGTGATTTGTAAATTATGATCATCATCAAAAAACATGTAGATATGCACACTTGGACATCCTCTAAGCTTACGTACCGCGTATCTTGCAGTGTTATAAATGAAAAACCTCATCCGCTGCTATATCGCAAAAGATTACCATGTTGGCGCAAATCTGTTAAATGTGGAAGATTAAAATCTAGTTCAAGCACAATAATGTGGGTTGTTCGATTATTGCTGGCAATATTAGTCAGTTGTTTCTGACACCGAATCGGAAAAGTTATATATTTTTTCACAGCATCTCGTATGCCGACAGACACCGTAGTTCAGTTCTTGTGGGCCTGTGACACGAGCTGTCGCCGTACAAGCAATCGCATTCGCAACCCGATAACACAAAAACAATTAAACGAGGCGCCCGCGGTTGCGACATGCAGACATCAACCAGGTGCCCGTGACGTCACGATGACGTCATGCACGAGGCACGCCGTGTTGGTTTTACCTATTGAGCGCATTGCACATCTCGATAACGACCAGCACGGACAGTGCACAGGTCTTGGCTTTGGCCGAGTTGAATACGTTACAGTCGATGCTTGGGAACATCCGGGGCTCCGCCGGGCATTGCATGTGGTGTGTCTAACAACATGGTAGTAGACTATCAGTCATCACTGACCTGTTCTGGAGTAATACCGAGAAATCGTGACAACAAAGATTGCATAATAAAACTGTTTTACACCACCAATATTTGCTGTAGACATTGACGAACAAACCTGCATCTGAAGATCGACATTGTGAAAAGTACAATTCTAACACAATTAAAACAAAAATGTTATGAAAGTTGACTAGTCAAGACAAAAACTATGATGCCGGTAGTTGGATCATAAGAAACGACTGCGATAAAAAAAATAAAAAGTGAACTAAATTACTACGATTTTTGCTACGTTTTCTGCATAACAATGACGCATGCGAGACTACTACGTGTTAAAGTGGAAGTGGTTTACCAGTTGATAGTAGTTGAGTTGCGGTCCTTTCTCGTAGACGATAAACCACCATGCGGCAGCACCGACCGTGGCGCAGCCGACATAGCAGCCGATGGCCATGTAGCGGAAGAACAGCCAGCCGCTGATGAGTGGTTCCTTTGGGTTGCGTGGAGGTTTGTTCATGATGTCCAGGTCTGGCGGATTGAAGCCCAGTGCCGTGGCAGGCAGACCGTCCGTCACTAGATTGACCCATAACAGCTGGACGGGTATTAGAGCCTCTGGCATTCCCAGCGCTGCCGTCAGAAATATACACACCACCTGCATCCAAGAACAGACATCGCACGTGGACCGTTACGATATGCAGATCTAAAGCCGATGATCATGCTAGAGAATTTTTTCTCGTATTAAGACGATAAATTCTCCTGAACTTCTATTGCAATTTGGCAAAACAGTATTTTAAAACCTTTTTTAATTTTTATTTTATGACATACCGTGTATACATAAAACTACACATAAAACAAAGTGTATAGTACCAGTAGCTAGAAACTAAAGTAACAAAACATTAGCGTAACGTAGTAGATGTTAACAGTTTTTTTTACCGTAAAACCTAGAAACTAACTGGCGGTAAGCGTGGTGCAGTGGTAACGCGTCTGATCCGATCAGCGAAGTTACTGTACGCCGGGCCCGGTTAATACTGCGATGGGTGACTGCCTGTAGGCAGGTAAACCATCTCAGGATGCAACCAACCGCCTAGGTCAACTCAGCCTTCCATCCCTCCGGGGTAGGTAAATCGAGTACCGGCCTATCTGGCTGGGGTTAAAACTGGGCGTGTTCACCTCTGTCGGGTGGCAGGTAACACTGTGTGATCCCATATGACAAGTGACGCTCCGTAGCTCTAAGATGGGTTTGCTCATTAGGAGCTATACGTGACCTTTAACCTTTAACCTTTAACCAAAAAAACTATACCAATATGTTTCAGGGACCAATAAAATTTCATAGGGATAGCTGTTCTTTTAGATACAAATGACAAATGGGAGCACAGGAATTTTTTTACGCCTTACTACGTCAGTACAGGGTCGCGTACAGGCAAGAAAGACAGCAGAGAAAAAGGGACCTCGCCGATATTGGAAGAGATGAGATATCGGATGAACTGTTTCATGTTGTTGTAGATGGCGCGCCCTTCCTCGACCGCGGCGACGATCGTCGAGAAGTTGTCATCAGCAAGCACCATCTCCGAGGCTGACTTGGCGACTGCCGTGCCCGAACCCATCGCAATGCCGATCTCTGCCTTCTTCAGCGCCGGAGCATCATTCACCCCGTCGCCTGTCTGTTACAATATCAACAGTGCGCGAGTAATTGCGTCCCGCTCGACGCATTATAACAAGTCAATCTGGTAGCGAGTCGTTCCAGACAATCACTTTCACTGGCACTGACAATAAAAATCAACCGCAAAAATCAAACAAATTAACGACACTAGGACCAAAGAACCAATAATAAAACTACCTATACACACGGGTGGGCTACACAAAATACTGACGCACACTGGCTAGCTATCCACACAAAACTTAAAACTTAAATTAGATGCCTCTTAGCCTATCCGTGCGGCTAGGATACGGATTGGGCTATAGTACACCTCTCAGTACCCGTATAGCTGGATGGCGTAAATAGTAATCTTGGGCCTAGCACAAAGTAGCGGCACTCTACAATCAACGATGACGACGATGTAATTACTACAACTAGCGACCGTGAATAAAACTCGCCATTTACAGAAATAAGCTTACGGTTTACCATGGCTGAGATTTCGCCGTCTGCCTGCAGATATTCGACAATCTTGCTCTTGTGGGTGGGCTCAACACGGGCGAAGAGACGCGCCATGCGAGAGGCTCTTGCCTGCTCAGTCGGTGACAACTCGTCAAACTCTCGGCCCGTGTATGACTTTCCGTCGGTCGATTCTGATTCGTTGAAGACTCCAATACGTCGACAGATAGCCTCGGCCGTCGCCTACGCTCACGACAATACAGCAAAGACGCACCTGTGCCATGTCCAATATCAACGGAAGACAGCAAATGCAGAGTTCGAGTGTAAATACACGGTTTTACATCTCGCTCGTTACATTACCAGTTGTTTCCAAAAGGAGTCTTTCCAGACAATCACTTGCACTGACAAAAAAGGAACAGCAGAAATGTCAACCGACCCCAAAAGGCCCAGATGCGTTATTGATTTCCGAGTCTCTTCAATCATCAATCAAATCAATAAGCAAATTTATAAAGCGCTCCCTTAAACAAAGTTCTCAAAAACGTCCTTCCCTTTTCTTTAACCCCTCTCTGCGTTAGAGACCCCTGACCCTTAACCGAGAGACCTTGAGTCGGTTGCAGTCCATTAAGTTCCTCAGTGAACGAACGTCATCATCATCATCATCATCACCAGCAGCAGCAGCAGCTATAAGTACAACGAGCGCTACACAACTACTCTATGTACACTGTACCTTGTTGTCTCCAGTGATGACGATGACGCGGATTCCCGCCATGCGACACTCTTTGATGGCGTCGATGACTTCCTTGCGTGGTGGATCCAACATGCCGACCAGACCGACGAATGTACAGTTCGTCTGCAGCGCAACAATAACCACAATTGATTACATGCAGAGTTAAACTTACGACTTTAAACGCTGCGTACATATGCGAGTATATCAGTCTGAACACTAAAACTATACTTAATTTGTCGACATAGGTGTTTTATAACTAGCGACTTCCTGTTGTAAGATATAACTAAACGTGGTAGCCGTGGAAGTGCATGTAGCCTAGTACTACTTACTACAAACGACGATTATTAGCATGCTGTATGAGCAAGGCTTCAAGGAAAAATTACATGTAAGTAATTCAGTATCTGTAATCGTAGCCTATTACTGCAGAGATCAGTATCCATGTACAGTACACGATGATAATAACAAAGACCGATATAATTAAGTAAGATGCAAAATCGTCGATCAGAAAATTTAGGATTAAACCCGCAGCGAGAATATTCAATTGCTTTCAACTTATGACAGCATAAACTAGCGATTCCACATTTACCAAGTTATTTTGGCACTGTTAGTAGGCCTATTATCACTGACAAAACAAGAAATTTCGAGCTGACCTCATAGGTTACGAACTTAGAGGAGTTTTCCAGGTCCATGTCTTCCTTGCGTATTGGGTTGTCGATTGTAGCAAGAGCCAGGCATCTGAGCGTGTCACGCCCTGCACAGGCACCCTGCCCGCATCAACGCAACTCCAAGCTTCTACAGAATTTTGTAATATATAAGCTATTACGTCATTTACGTGAATATGACCAAAAACCATCCAAAACGCTTAAAACTAGCGCGCTTATAATCAGTGACTACTGTTGTTTATGCAACTTTGCATTACGCACACGGACATTGAAAATATTTCGACGTTTCGTGCTTGTGCAGAACAGTATAATGCAGTTTATAAACTACTGCACATACAGTGTAATACGGTAGTAACGATGTTGCTGCCGCATACAATGCCAGCAAAGCAACCACAACACGGCAAAGCCGCGCTCACCTGTGCCGTAGAATTTGACGTGCTTAGTTATTTCCGCCTTGATTCCCGGTGTGATGGGGATTTTCTGCGTCCCAACACGGACGAACTGACATCTGTCTAGCAGTCCTTCCGGTGCTCCCTGCAAGCAAGTCGATAAATACATCTTTTCATCATCATCGTCCATGACATTTCCATTGCACATTTCCTATAGGACATCTGCCTAGCCCGTAGTGGTGTTTTGTTTTGCAGTGTAGCCCCCACGCAGGCCGTCTGTATATATGCATCTGTATTCACCATGAAAGGTAGCAAACAAATACAAAATAAGAGAAAAACTTAACTAATTACAGTTCATACAGTTCACATAGCTGAATAGTTCGTATTTTCACACAGAACATAATAGTATGCACGCAGAAGTCTTAGCGGTTAGCTAGGAGCGTGGCAAGTCTAGTACTGTAGACCTAAAGCTACACACTTAATACGCCCCACTTTCTGGTTAAATGATGTCACAAGTTGATGGTCTTGTCCGGAAAAGTTGTACGGCTTGTCCAATTAAATGCGTGAATGTAATAATTGATCAGTGATTATGCAGGACAAATAGTTAAGACAGTCATAAAATCCAACAAAAAAGAAATTTTCGTCAAAATGCATAAAAACTAAAACTCTTTAAAGCAGTGTACTTCAGATCCAAAGTTGCAAATCAAAAACGATTTTAAATCACGATGTTAGGCTAAATAGTTTACTTTAAAATTCTACCAAAAATTATCATGCATTAAAACATTAGTGGCATTAGAATTAAACTGACTGTATACATCACGTTACTGTTGGTGAAAACGGCCAAACTACGACTTCTTTATTTCACAAGGTAGCAGTGGCGTATTTAGGGGGGGAGGCACGGTACGATGTCCCCCCCCTTTGACCCGACCATAAAAATTTTTTACAGGCGACTTTATATGAAAAGGTGCATTTTTTGCCATTTTTCAGCAAGAATTGCAAAATTAAACAATGTTTGATGGTCTTTTGCGTTTCCAAATTTCAGAAAAATGGGCGAATTTGCGGTTTCCGTTGAACATTCAGAAGCAAAAAGTGTTTTAGCTTCAGGGGGCGAAGCCCCCCTGACTCCCGGACCAGGGGCTCTGCCCCTGGGCCCCGCTGGGGGCTCCGCCCCCAGACCGCCGTTATAGGCTCGCGCTCCACGCGCTCGCCATGCCCCCCCCTTTGCCAAATCCTAAATACGCCACTGCAAGGTAGTGTAGCAACAATATCAAAGTGAGGTGCGCGAAAACTATAGTCACTTACGTCGAGATTATTCATGATGTGCACGCCAAAAATTATTAAAATCGGTCAATGTCTCACAGTGTTATTTTAAAAATAAAAATGGCACTTTGAGGCACAGTGTATAATCGCTGCAACAGGTGCTTGCTACAGACAAACCTTGACAAACATCTTTGGTCCGGGGCCGAGCTTGGTCGCCTTTAGCGGCTGACAGAAAGAGCTCATGGACTTGCGGTCTCGCGAGAACTCAAGCGTGAACTCTTTCTTCCACATCGACTGAATGGCTTGGTTGCACGCCGTGCCGAGGTCCTTGCTGGTCAGGTTGGACTTGTCCAGATTAAATGGATTCATCTTCTCAACCAGCACGGTCAGCGCTGTCTCCGTCGCTTCGCCGACCTTCTCGTAAACACCTTTCGCCTGTTCCATTCACACTTCTTTTATTATCGCTACTGCTCTCCGGTTCTGTTTCGTATCAGCCTAATTGTTATTTTACATCGATACTAAATTAACTGTTACTTTATTCTACAACAGTATACACAAATTAGAGCGTTACTTGTAACCGCAGCTCTTCAACGTGTTGTTGAGCAAAATGGTACATCATCGTTTATGTCGTATACCTCGTTGTAGTCGACACTGGAGTCATTGCACATGCTGCAGATAGTCGCCAGCTCAACCAGTGCGTCATAGTCAGCGCTATGCACCACTTTGCCGTTCAGATATCTACTCCACATTGCCAGAGCACATCAGTTAGTTGAATAAACATAAATGATGCAGCATCAAATTACAACAACCTCGGAAAATAAAGGACACTGATGTTCAAACGATTCAGATCTCTGAACATAGACGCATGAATAAAAGTCATTCGGCACTAGACGACATCGCTGTGGCTCCCACGTCCGTTAATCCGCGACTTGCTCTACAAATCTTGACCTGGATTTCCGACTCTCAAATCTCCAGTTTTTATAAGAAACGGGCGACTCTATAACACAAACGTGGAGCCTTAGATTAGACGGGTTTTCTGTTAACAGCGTGTGCTGTAAAAATATTTATTCACTTCCTCATACAAGCGTCTCTGGAAAAGACATCTCGTTCAGTCCAACAACTTCGCCATGGTGCCACAGTATGACGGACGGACAGACCACGCTACGATAGCGTCTGTTGCAACAGTCAACATCGCTGATGCCGCCTAAACACAAATGTTAATAACGCCTATAGAAATTAGTTTGTAATGTAAAAAACATCGAAAAGCACTCACATATCGCCTTCTGGAGCGTACGTGGAGCCCGTAATCTCGAACTGATGAGTCGTCATGTTGCCTTCAGCAATCTTGTCAAATACAAACATCTACAACAACGATAAAAACAATTATTATACTATATGTAGGCTTTGCAATGTCAACATAATTCGTTAATCACTGTTTCTGTGCAATAAGGCATCGCCGCCAAAATATTAAACTTTCAACTTTGGCACGCAGAAACACGTTTCCACTCGTTCTATTTTAGTTCATGGCACGTGTGCAATGGAGCGCCCTTAGCCTACGGGATGAAAGTGAAATTCGTGAAGTATATATGCTCACGCGACAGACGGACATCTGGTTGGTGGTCAGAGTGCCGGTCTTGTCGGAGCAGATGACAGACGTGCAGCCGAGGGTCTCGACCGATGGCAAACTGCGCACGATCGCATTCTTCTTCGCCATACGCCGAGTGCCCAGCGCCAGACATGTTGTGATGACCGCCGGTAGACCTTCCGGGATAGCGGCCACGGCAAGAGCCACTGCGATCTTGAAGTAGTATATGGCACCCTGCAACAGCGCTCGCATACGTATAACAGTGTTGTTTATTTCGGGAAAAACGCATGCGGAGTGATTGAAACCGTTAGGCCGAGATCGAACGATGCGCCCCTCACCTACTAAGTCTAGGCTGATGAAGTTGATGTTTCATAAAGTCTAAGCTTATTATTTCATAAATGTTGTGATTTTTAAATAATATAAAACTATGCGGTAATATTTCAGTTAAACGCACAACCGTATAGATGACTATAATTACAACCATTACAAATATTGAGTCGAGGCTGAAGGCCTACTTTGAGCCACGAGCCGCCGTGCGCAGGGTCGTTGAAGTGGCCGATGTTAATCGCCCAGACAGCCACACAGACGATTGAGATCACCTTACGCATAACATCAGCAACATCTTCATTATTATTTGCATGAGACAGCAAGCACTTCCACTACAGTCGATAAATATTTAAGCTCACTACCAATTATCGTGTCGAAGGTAAACGAACATTCGCAAAAAGCCACGGTACGCGGCAAGCACTTTTCAGCAGTACATTCCGTACACAAATTCGTCAAATACAGCTTTACGGCAATTATAATCAACCGGTTTTCGGCTTGAATGTATGAATTTCGAAAAATGACGAACAATGTATGAGATAACGACAAAATTATAAACCTCATTGTCTCTACAAGAAGCATTAACTACATCCAACGGCACATAAGTCCCGAACGTTCAGCAAGACTTATTCCAATACTTACATCTATCAAGTAATCATATTAATAATTTTTATGCAGGCCTATGTACATCACTTTGTCTGTTTGCTTATGTATGTAATTTAATGCTAACAAATCGCAACGCTGCTATATACCGCGCTAGCTGTGCTATGAGACGGTCACTTGTCTTGTCACTGGACCTAATCGTATAACAGCGAGCTGTGAAATCAAATCGAATTCAATCGAACCTTGGACAGTTGTTGTCCAAACTCGTCCAGCTTCTGCTGCAGAGGTGTTCTGTCAGATTCCGTTTCCGACATCTCCGTCCTTATCTTACCTAAACCAGCACCAGCAACATCCGGTCAAAAATTAACCATAAATATGTATCCAACAAATACGAAACAGATTGGACATTATCTTACTATTTAAGAACTTTTACCGCATTTTTGGAAGCGCAATATTCCGATGTATTTTTTGCTTTTTATTTCAATTTTTTTTGTTCTGTTGATTTAAAACAGAGTGGCTGACCGTCAAATTTTAGCACGCGTTTTGCATTAAATATTTTAACGTTAAATTGTTACCTTTAACAATATACAATGTGTGTTTCTAATCATTTGTAGTCACTAATTGCCGGGGGGGGCGACTGAAATTGCGAGAACTGACATTGCGAGACCTGACAACGTGGCACGAAATAGCAGGGGTGGACATCGCGAGACTTGTTTTAACCTACTAAAATAACGGCATAAATAACAGCAAAATCAGACAGTTCAACATTGAATAAAAAGGTGTGTGTTTCTAATCATTTGTAGTCACTAATTGCCGGGGGGCGACTGAAATTGCGAGAACTGACATTGCGACGCGTTGAGTTACGAAATTAACGATTAATTGGTCGGACTGACAGTGCTGTCTATGCTCGCAGATGAAGGGACCCTTTTAGCTCAACTTCTGATCTGGTACCGCGTTGTCAGGTCCTGCGATTGCAGCGCCCCCATTGCCAGACGCTGTCCTAATGTTGTATGTTTTCGTTTTTATAACGCAAACGTATTAGCGTAGTGAGAAACCGTTAACGAATATACATTACAAGAAAATTTGCCCCAGGTTCCTTTATTTATCGTAAACTGTAGCTTGAATAATAATCATTTTCGCTCGTAGTTATGTCATGCAATTATTATCAGAAGAACAAACCGATTTCGGTGTTAAGCCCAGTTCCAATGACAACTCCGCGACATTTGCCAGCTGCAATGTTCGTTCCCTAACATTATGAACCACACGCATAGAACAGAGATCAGAATACCAATCACTAATTACTTAATACAAAAAGTAAACAAACAGAAAGTGTATATGCATACTTGCATTCAGAATCAAGGCGAAGTTCTGTGCCATCAAATAAAAACATTTATGCACAGAAGGTATAAAATTTTAAGAAAAAAAACACCAAATGCGATGCAAATTAACGTGCTGCGAAACATCTAAGTACCGAGAAGATGGTGTTTTTCTTGTCCTGGTTGACGGCTCGTGGGTCAGGAATTGCTTCAGTTTGCTTCAACACGGACACGCTCTCACCTGCAGTAAAACACGCAGACACTGCATTAATGATGACTTTATATAGACATATCGTTTTCGATATGGATATATCGTATCGTATCGTCAGACAAATATAGATTTTTTCGATATATCGCGATATCTTTTATATATCGCGATATTTTTGATATCTCGAGATATTTTACGAAAACGTTTACATTTTTATTACACAACTTTTATTCACCAATTGTTGGTATTACAAAAATCTAAACAATAATAATAACAATTCAAAATAAACACACAGACATGCGTGGCACGCATGCAACAGAATGTCAATCAATGCGATCCGAATACTTCATAGGCCTACTACATTGTCAACAAATGAACACGCAATATTTAAGAGCCAATCAAACTCGTGTGACACAAAAATTGACGCTATCACTGAACAAAGTTTATAATTAACATTTCAAGGCAATTATATCGGCGTTTGCAAACGTTTGACACGGATAACGGATTAAGTTATCTATGCTTGCGTAGTTAGCTAGCAATTAAGTTTTCTTTTAAAAATTACGTCTTTTGCTCTGGAGCAATTGAACACTGGCATACAGTGATTAACAACATCTCTTGACTTAGTTCAAAAGATATTGTTAAAACTGGAATGCAGTACAAAGTTGAGCGAGTTATACTGTGCTTTGTTAATGGGGCACGCCTCTAAACCATATTATAGTATAGG
>Ga0209671_1003366_pt1 | contig 15336 bp, 9 predicted proteins | sample WorMetHERISLAND2_2_FD_187401 | JGI IMG/M metagenome (GOLD analysis project Ga0209671, IMG submission 187401) | Marine gutless worms symbiont microbial communities from Max Planck institute for Marine Microbiology, Germany - Olavius geniculatus... | ecosystem: Host-associated > Annelida >... | reverse complement strand
AACGAGAGGTACCCCTGTAAAATGTGGTGATTTATACTCTGTGCTTGTCTAGCGTGTAAATGGTTGCAGATAGGCACAACCATGCTGCTTATCATAACAAGCACTGATGAAGAGCTTCTTACGAATGTCAACATCGATAATCTTGAATGACCTTGAACCCTAAAGATATTGATTTAACGCGATTTTTGGGCGATTTTTAGCTGCAAAAGAGTGAATTACGACAAAATGGATGGAGATAGACTAAGATTACCCGCGAACAGGAACTGCTATAGGCTTTCGCGCGTTTCGTGAGCTTTGCTCAAATTTCTTGTATTGATAGCTTATGAGCTATTCTAAACTAGCGCTTAATAGCATCTATTTGATGTTCGCTTAACATTCGCTATTCACTTCGAATTTTCAAACCGTTCGCATCTTCTATAGACAAAATATAATTTATGAACTATTCACATAGGCTATCGCTATTTGTTACCAAAACCGCAAAACAACGAGCATGCATGGTTAGAGAAAGCAAAGATTCTTATCGAAGCAGAGCTAAACGGTGAATAGGCAGCAGCTGTAGCCATGCACATTAATACTCGTGATGCTTGTAATTGCGCAGGCTCAGTATGTCCAGTTTACACAGGTTGCTGTTGTGCGACGATCGCTACGACGGTTGCAGCTGCTGCTCTGTTGCTCAGATGCTGCAATGTTGTCGTTAATTCAAAGAGGAGATTTTGCAAATCCGTTCAGTGAAAACTCATTACTTTTCGGGCCATTAGAGTCGGCAAATCCAAAGTGTTTTAGAACTATATTCCAGTATACGAACCGGCGTTCATTTCTTAGCGGTGGCTGTAAGCATCGCCACTACTCATTCTTAACGCTTGCTCACCACTCAGGGATGACCAAACTGGTACAATATCCAGATAGTTGACGACGTTCCACTTAGACCAACCGCCACCTATTTATGTGAATGATAACTGCAAATATCAGCATGCATGATTGATGTCCAGTAAACGATTGCACGTACTGCAACAGATCGCTACAACTACAATGCAACTGCTGGGATCGGTTGCAATTACTGCAGTAAGCTTATATGCCGTGAGTTCACGGTATAGCGATTCATTCTTGATGCATACATCATATAGGCTACGTCGTTTTATGGGCCTTTGCCTATGGCTATTTCGTTTATGCCACCATAGCCATGGAGCGTCATTTATTAGATTAGTTTCACTCGAACTGTAGACCCAGCTGACTCTACATAGTTAGCTCTGCAGTGGCCATAAGGTCTGTTTTATTCAGTGTCGGAATCGCCGCAGCAGAGATTCGGGAGCTTAACCGGATTTGGCGGAGATCACATCGATGTTTTACTGCAAAAAAGCAGACGCAGTCGAAACTCGCAACACGTTAAGGGGAACGCTCAGTAAGCTATACAAATGCATGCAGTCTGACCAGACTACAAGCATAAGCCAGTGATGTGATGCCTCGAGGCATTGCCTCGCCTCAAGGCTGCCTCGAGGCAGATTTTTACTTTCTTGGTCTTGGTCTTGGACCCTTGGCCTTGGCCTTTGGTGCCTTGGCCTTTGGTGCCTTGGCCTTGGCTTCGGTCTTGGAGGTTAGTGTTTTGGTCTCGGTCTTGTCACAAGACCGAGACCAAGACACTAACCTCCAACGCAAGATTCAACACAATACGCACTAGATAAATCATTGTGATATTGATATAAAATCGAAAGTTCACTTGTAGTTTCTTACACACTCTTTGGCAAATATTTTTGAGCCTTGACGTATGAATTTCTCCCCATTAATCTAAGGGCAGCATTATAATGCACCCACACCGTTCAAATTAATACTCTGTGCTTGGGAATCTATGTTCCTGATGCACCATGCAACGTTAATTTGTAACTGCAGTTGATAAGTTGATATGGACTACTAAACTTTCGTGCCATAATGTAAATATTAGATTGACGTTTACTGTCACCAAATCAATGAGATTATTGATATTTTTGGTCCTATCAAAAGGTTTTACATTTAAATTGCATGTTTTGTAGTGTGCATATTCAGACCTATTCAGTATTTAGTGCATTAAAATTTAAATGCCTTGGCCTTGGCCTCGGTCTTGAGGGTTAGTGTCTTGGTCCCATCACTGGCATAGGCCTACACTTGGAGAAGGTATAGTACAAGGCCTACCCCATTTTGGAGGTAAAAGTGATGTGTATTCGGACTATTATAAAGATTTTTTAAATTCCTTTTTCACTATTGGAGTGCAGTCGTTTCACAAACTTGCTGACTGATATCACGTTAAATTGTGGGTTCTGGAAGTTTTATTTTGCATTTTCAACGCATACAATTTATTTTTATTTTTAGTTCTGCATTTTTAGACATTTTAAAAACGGTGTCTTATTTTTTTGTTTCCGCATTTTTTCACTCCGATGCCACCAATCGAATTGCCTGTTGTCATTTTGGCTTGGGCGCTGGAAAGCTGGTCGACACAGGTCGCGTGCTAACTTAATTTGGTTTAACCGTCGCTGTCTCAAATGGAATGAGCTTCTCCATGCGCAACGGATCTTGCTATCTACGCGACATCATCGTCTTATTATTATTATTCTTTCATTAATGCACATGTATCAAAAGTTAAAACGCCACTTTTAGTTGGCGTAAGCTTTATGTGGACTCTAATGCTTGCCCGCGTTTATCAAGCTTGACTGATTAGGCTTATACAGCCGCCTATAGGCCTATAATTTATGTGTCGCTTATAAGCTTACCTGTCAATGCAACAGGCTACACTTTGGACCAGACGTCGTCATTTGAATGAACGCGTCGGCTGTTGATTAGTAATAGATCTCTTTTTAAATCGAGTGAAATAAGTATCCAACAGAGGCAGGGAGCCATGCGCCAAATCGTTTAAGAAGAACAATGAAACGCATATTCGCTATGGATCCAGATCCAGCAAAATTTAATCATTTGTTGATTTTGCTATGCAATGCAGTTCAAGAAAAGTTTTTCGAAAATTATTCATAATTTTTGGAGTAATTTGTGATGGTTTACAAACAGAAAAAAATAGGTAAACACAAATAACAAACATAGCATTATTTTTTTAAACGGTGTACTCGAGCTTAGCATTTACGTAGCAAATGACGGTTTTTCGCCGACTTGCAATATGAATCTACCGGTAGTGTATTTTGGGTTTTGCAGTACGAGAAATCAAACAGCATCCATTCAGTACCAGCGTATATTTGAAATGTGTTGATTGCCATATGCATGCAGGTTTATATACGTATGCTGAAGTTGCTGGATTTTGTAATCATTTGTAGTTCGGAAATGGAAAGTTAAATAATGAATATGGTGGGTTGGTTTAATTGACCGCTGGCGCTCGGAAAGCGTCAGCGGAGAACTGAAAATCCTGCGGCACTGAATCCGACAGACGCTCGAATTAAATTTTACTGACGCTTTCATCACGCACTGCAGAGCTTTTCAGTCCATGCTGAACAGTGCGATGATCATTCGGGGATGAATGAAACGCGATGACTGATGAGTGACGACGATAATGTCTATAGTTGTTGACGTGGCTGTGACATCGGTCGTCGTGTGAGATGACTGATGCGCGCTCAACAACCTGCTCTTGAGCAGGTTGCAGCAGCTTCACTGCACTCATCGTCGACTCGTAATGGCAGACAGCAGCGAATCGCCGGACGATGACCATAACCCGGCGTCAACCTATGCTATCTGCCGTCCATAATGTCACGCCCGCCTTCATAAACAAGCAGAGAAATTGAACAGCCGGTTGCATCAGTCGGACTACTGACTCGGCGACCGACGGACGAATGGGGCTGGAATAACATCACGAGAATATGCTATAAGGACATCTTTGCCTGCCAGCATATCTACCTACAGTACGCATATACAAGGTGCGCCGGATTTAACGACGGAGAAACTTGAGACACTTCAGATTTTTCGTACACCTTCTGAAGTTCTGAACTGAAAGATGATACACCGGTTACTCCTATCATGGGGAACGTTTACGCCAATTTTGACTTTTTAAGGTTTTTGTTTCCTTTGGAACCAGATCTAAAGATCGTTCAAGATTACCTGCAAACAGGAACTGCTATAGGCTCTCACACATCTCATGAGCATTAGCTCAGATTTCTTGTTTTTCTCGCTAGACGAGTCGATAGCAGTAAAATAACGACTTCTTAGGGGTATCTCTTTGACTTGTCAGACCACGTCATAAAGACATGCTAGTGACTATAGCCTACATTACACTAACCTTGATGTGTGCGAAAAATAGTATTGTGACATTGAATAAATTTTTAACCATTTTCTGACATGTGATAGGCGGCGATGAATTCGGGGCACCGTATGGTGATGAGGCAATCATTAGCGGAAGCGGTCAGAGCTGCCGTAGCTGCAATCTGCCCTGACCAAGCGACTGACGCGGGAGATGCAAATGAATGTAACGTTGTCTAACCATTCCGTGTTATTTCCTGTAGATCTGTGCCCGCGGGCGATTTGTTCTTGGACGACGACGACGACGACGAAGAGTGGCGTAATCATGAACGTCGAGCAGTAGACAACAGCAGACTGAGAAAGCGAGCGACACTGCGGCTGAATGTGCGACACGCAACCGCTCGAGACACTCTTGACCAACGGACCTCACTTAGGCGTTCGATATTGTCAACCGATGAATCAAAGTTTCTTTCACTCCGCTCGAACTCGATACATTGCCAGTGGTTAAGGTGAGGGGCTGCGGGGTCTGGCGCCCTGCTTTGGTTTCACCCTTTGCCAAGACAAATATGAAAGAAGAAGAAATCTAAATATGCAGGGAAATTTCTGACTGAAAAAACCAAGATAACAATGGGTATAAATCTATAGTTTTCGAAGTTTTCAATTTATCTACAACGGAATCCAAGCATTGGGGAACTGCTGGACCAAATCTTATGTTGAAAAATAACAAAATATGGTGTACAAAATATGATGTAGGTATATTTGGGCTGTGTCAGACTACGAACTTTATGAACGACCCTTGTGTTTTACGCCAACTGATGGACAAGAAATCTATCATAATAATTGCTACTGTTACTTTAAAAAACAGTTTTTTTCGCGACTTGAAGTTACAAGCTTCAAGGATGCGGTAAAAATGCACGAACGTGCGATATTGCGACGTTTACGGCTGATGATTACTGCATTATGCATAGAAGCCTGGCCTAGAGTGTGTTATGCGAGTGTAACCAGGCATAATAGGCCTACTCAGTTTAGTCCGTGATGAAACATGCTTTCTGTATTTCACGATCGCATACTGCCGGGTACAATTAGTGTTATAGCAGATCACACGGCTCAGAAATCAGAAGACAGCAAACGACGTGTTTTCGGTTGCTGCCATCCGTTTAACACGTCAACTCAGTTTAAAGCGAAACCTCCAGACAGGAAAGTTAACGACAGAGCATAGAAAAAGAATGTAGATCTTATAAGCTCTTTCGTCGTTTGTAATTTCTTAGTGTTTAGTCATAGGCCCTATTTATTTAGTATGCCTGACTCATTGATGACAAATTCTTGAAGTTTGACAGTTGCAGTCACAAAAAACGCGCAAAGCAATCGCATTTACGTGTCTGTGGGGATAGTTTGACTTTCACATGTTCGAGCAAGACAGTGCACCAGCACACCAAGCTCGCGAGAAGGTTGAGTTTTTGGATCGCAAGACGCCAGATTTCATGTCCCCATGTTGCTTAGCGCTGACACGATGAACATTTTTCATCAGCGAACTAGATTAAGTTCACCATCGAAACAGGTTAGCAACTGGCAGCACCAGTTGAGACTAGCAAGCTTGTATCCGTGACACATTGACGTCAGCGTTACGTCACGACTTAATCAACTGCCATATTTTGTGAAAATATTTTGAGTTAGTATTTCTTCAGCTATAACTGGTAAAAATTACATGTAAATTGATCATCATTTGAGTGAATTATGAAAGAAAGAAAGAAAAAGGGGTTGCTTTAATGAAACACCGTGTATAATACGTCCTATATGTAATTGTGCTCCAATCTGACGATCAACAATAAGCCCTAACTGAAATACAGATAGGAAATATTTCAAAAACATGAAGATGCATTTTAAAACATTCAAACATTTGTGAAGAACGTCTCATGATCTGGCCATAAGTTAATAGCCTATCCGACTTTCAACAACATAGGCATTTATGATTTAGACGTTATGTTTCGGGTAATCACATCATTATCTGTCCCACTGCTATAGAATAGCAAGGGACAGATTATAAAATCACTTGCGTCTGTCTGTGTAAAATTTCATCAGAATCGAATCAAAATTGCAGCCGTAGGAGTGTTTACAGACAGACTGACAGTGATTCGGAAGATCGAGTTTGTTTCGGATAAAAATCTGATAACTCCTTCCCCTATTTTACCCCAATTTTTTTTTTAAATTGCATTAGGGGCCTACGACCTATGGAAACTTCAAAGCGGTATAACTCGGTCCCCGTAAAAGATAATCGCGCTGTTTGCAGTTTGCACCTACCCCCTATTTTCGGGCCCGGGCTATGCAATAGTGTCATGTAAATTTCTCCCCTGAAGACCCCTGTTGTCATGGCAACCAACCGTTTTTATTCAAAGACAAAATTGGCTGCAGGATCACAAGAGCGTCAAATGCTGAAACGCAGCTGCTATGCTATACAGCGTAGCAGTGAGACAGATACCTCGTTCCACAGAACGTATTTCTAGTTGATAAAAACAGCCTTTGCGCATCGGCACTAAAAAATCACAAGGAACATTGGCAAATATCGGTTAGGTTAGGAGAGGGTTATGACTTTTTTGAAACAAAGCGAAATCATGCTCTCGTTTCATCTCGCCCCAATTCTGAAACACTGTATACTGTTAACAACCAAAAAGTTGCTGTTGAACAAACCAGGTAGGCCTATTGATTGCTGCCAGCATTTTGTGACCTCGAGTGCCAGAATGCGAAATTTAAAGTTATTTGTGCTCACCATTCTACATAGCTGACAGAATATGGCTTTACAGTATGAATGACGGGCTTTAGTAAAATTAAGTCACTAGAAGTTAGTGCAGTATTGCCCAGTTTCTTTGTGACAGCACTTCTAAGGGCGTCGGGCGGGTTACTTTGCTAGTGAAATGAATGCGCGCAAGAGTTTGGGAAGGGTTGTATGCAGTACGTGGTACGCGGTCGTAATAACGTACACAGGGCGCCACTGCCGGCCGGCACACGCACACGTCGCAGAGACTATGAAATTCATGGCCGGCCTTGAGGCCTTAGGCTGGGACCTTTAAGTGGCCGTCATTCACCAGATGTCGCCACGAAGCTGAGCACTATACTGATGAACTCGACAGAATCAGCCGGGAAAGAAGACCCCGCAACTCAACCACCTCCCCCTCAAGCTGCCCATGGGGGCAGACGGGAGTCAAGGTGGGGGGGCACGTACCTAAGGCCCAAGGACTCAAACGCCGCGGTCGGGGTCGGCGACCGGGCAACAGGGAAGGCGCTACAGGGGCTGACAGACAGACAGACTTTTTGTCCATTATAGTAAGATGACGCTGTGACGCTGTCGCTAGAAGTTCAGTACGACTGCCAGCAAACAACGTTGGTTTCAAAGTGTTCTTCTGTCAAAAATGTTGTTCTAATACAAAAGAACATTCTGCATTTGAAATGCGTATTTATTTATCTGTTAACAACATAAAATAAATGAACGTAAGCACGTACGACGACTCTTGCACATAAAAATATTTTTTGAACTAGCTGTGCGGTTCACACATATCTTTTGTTCAACAAACACTCTACGCAACATGCTTGTACAAACAGGAATCACTAACTGTTCCCATGCAATACTAATGACACTAGCTGAGAAGACAATATTGACGAAAACTTACAAAAAAAGACTCGCTTAAAGACATCTAAAATTCTACACTGACATAAAACAAGGCTGCATAATGCATAGTAAAAATAAACGTATGCGCAAGCAGTATACAAGGGTTCTTACAAAGAGCTTAAACAGTTTTCTAAGACTTTCAAGAAACAAAATAACTCAATTCCAGAAATGTGTAACTATTCAGGATTTTCCAGGAGTTTGACAAACTTTGTAGTTATTTTTCAAAAACGATGGATGACGAAATCACTGCAAATATAGCCAAAGTAACATTTAGAGTAAACATTAAAATGTACTGAAAAAAATAACTATGTACCAACCAGTATATAATTTCACAATTTAAAAACAATACCTAATAAAACTAATTTCTATCTGTATCGTTTTGATTATCTAGGCATTCCAACATTCATTGTATAATCTGTTGTATTTTGCAATGCGGATTTTCAAAAGAAATGACTTTTATATGTAATCTTCTATGTTCAAATGGAAGGTTATGAAACTGTATACATTTTGCTAATACAGATGGCCTTCTAAATGAGTACCAGTAAGTCAATTTGTGTACTGACGCCATTCACAGTATGCAAGATGCTGGCATCAAATAATTGAACAAAATGTCATACAATCGATAAAATCAGCCATTTATTTTGTCAGCTGACAACACCGGAAGACAAAAATTTGGCATGTTGCAAGAAAATTGGATGATTTTTCTAATGAATAAATTTCCGAGTACCGGTATAAAAAAGAACAATGCTATTTTAAATTTAAAAAAAAAAAACCAATATTTTCTATGCACCAAGCTGCGATCAGCCAACGACAATTGTTGACAAATATATTTAAGTCACTAGATGGCCGCAGACAATAAGCTAGACAAAGATAAATACTCATTTTGTTCATTTTTGAAATTTTATATTTGGTAGTTTTTCTAGTATATTACCTCAAGCTCATTCAATGGAGCAGAAAATAATGCAGATGTCATCTTTGTGATTCGCCATCATTATAGTCGCATCTATTTCATCAGTGAGCGAATGAGTAAACTGCATCCACAAAAATCAGCCAATTTTACCGTTTGTATGCCATCAGTTAAAAATGCGTACAAACACTGTCAGCTGGCAAACTGTAAACCACTAACAATCTTAACATATACATTGTGTTTCATAAAAAGTGCCCTTTTTTCTTTTTCTTTCTTTCATAATTCATTCAAGTGATGTTCAACTTGCACCAAACTTTTACCAGATATAACCGAAAAAATTCTAATTCAAAATATTTCAACAAAATATGGCTGCTAGTTAATTTGCTAGTTGTGACGTAATGCTGACGTCATAATGTATCATCAGTACAGGCTTGTCTGTCTCAACTGGTGCTGTCAGTTGCTACTCTGCTTCGATGGTGAACTTTTATCTGGTTCACTGATGAAAAATGTTAATCTTATCAGCACTAAGCAACACGGGAACATGAAATCAAGCATCTCGCGAGCCAAAAATTATCTCACAAGCGGTGTGTGCTGGTGCACTGTCTTGCTGAAAGATGTAAAAGTCAAGCTATTCTCACAAGTGCATGAAAGTGATCTTTTTTGGGCTTTTTTGTGGCTGCAATGGTGAAACTTCAACAGTTTGTTATCAGTAAACCAGATGAAGTTCATCATCAAAGCATGGCGGCTATTCAGCAACTGTCAGCACCAGTAGTGACAAGCAAGCTTGTTCTTGTGATACACTATGATGTCAGCATTAAATCATGACCAGCAAAGAATATTTAACTAACCGCCATATCTTGTCGAAATATTTTGAAGTAAAATTTCTTCAGCTACAATTGGTAAAAATTTCATGTAAATTGATCAACATTTGAGTGAATTATAAAAGAAAGAAAAGGGTGCCTTTTTATGAAACACCGTGTGAGAACTAACTCCCTTGAAGCTCGAACACATTATAAACAAGCACACATAATTACATACATGTACAACATGTACAACCATTTCATCGGACTTCTTCCATGTTTAGTGGCTTGCTGATAGCCCTAAAAATCCAAAATCAAAGCTTATGGAAATTGCAAAATCAGTATTTCTACAGACTGAACATCATACTAATGCCCAACCTACTCACACAACACATCGCTCAAGGCACACACATTATATTGCATACAAATTCAAAATAAAACTTGGTATAGCAAAACTCTGGGCCATTAGTAATACGCTTAAAATTAAAATACGCTTACCAGATCAACCGAGAATATGTCCATAAAATGATAACTAAATGATCTAACTAATGTCCGCTGCGGAGACAACACATCGCAACCAACAAACAAAGACTCTGGATTCTCAAAACAAAAAGCAAACGGTTGAAAACTGGTTTTTAAACTGAGACATCAGAGTTTAGAAAAGCAAAAATCAAACAGCTGCTGTGGCAGACAACTGGTAGTTGTTTACATTGTACGAAAATGTATGAAAAAAGCAACAGCCATAATCACAGCAGTAGGTATGACATGTCAAAGGATCACTCACTACTGGACGCAATGGCCTATCATCAAGTCTGTTAGCCTGTCTCATTAGTCCCACAGCTGGGCTGAATTATGTGGACGCAAATTCATCACAAATGCAAAAAATTACACCGCATTCTATTAATAATGAAATACAACTAATCAAAACTCTTTAACTGGTCAATAAGTTACCAGAAATTGCAGCCATGTAAACAACCACGACAAGCTGTATGCAAAAATAAACTAAATTTCAAACTCAACTAAACTAAGACTGCAGATAATGCAGTTTCTGCTGCTGTAAACCATGCTTAACAAAATTTACAAAGAGCTGTATCATGAAACCAACACTTAACAACACACGCTTCAAAATGGCGGGGATAAAACGAAAACATTACTGCCCTATGGTTCAGTGAGTACAGCACCTATACAGGAGGTCACGCCACGCTTATGTCAATACAAACTCCGGCAACTAATGTCTTTGCTACAGCTGCTGTGGTCGGAGTGCTACAAAGTGTCGACGACGACGTCTCCACACTCTCAAATTTCCACACTGTCGTCGTTGTCGTCGGAGTTGTTGCGGAATTTCGTGACGGTTTCTCGACATCAACACTACTCAAGTTCTCTTTATCTTCGCTACTACTCGGCCGGTCACTGCTATCGAGCACCGGGTCTTGCTTCAGTTCGACCTCGCAGCGGAGTTTCTTCGCCGGCTCATGCAATGATGACGTGTCGTCGCTTTCTTCGTCATCTGTGAGAGTTGACGCGAGGGCCCGACGCTGGCCAGATGGAGAATCATTCACCGATGACACACGCGAAAGAGGAGGAGCTAAAGACGAAGACGACACACCGGGAACTATTGACGGCAGAGCTGCTGGCGACGGCAGTGGCTTTACGCTCGTCGGCTCTTTTAACCATTTATGTTCCAAGCATTCAGCGGCTGTCATTCGATCTCTACACATGCCACACCATCGCAGCAATCACTTAAACACAACTGCACCTTGTGATTCACCGTAAGCACCATTATTTCTGGGCTATTACATCTTCCATCTAAACAGAGATAGTGGCCTGATGGGTAACGATCAAATGGTTCTGGGTTCAACTCCTGGTCAGGTTGCTGTCAAGTTTCACTATACGGATAGGTGACTGCCTGAAGACAGCTAAAACATCTTGGTATATGACCAAAAAACCAACACCCACTGTCACCCAGGTCAACTCAGCGTTTCATTCCTCCAGTGTGGGTAAATCATGGCTGGGGTGAAGGCAGGACACATTCACCTGTGTCAGGTGGCAGGTAACACTGTGTGATACCATATGGCAGGTGACACTCCGTAGCTTTCAGATGGGTCAAGAAGAGCTGTATGCACCCCTGTAACTTTTTATAACTAGCTGTTAAGATTGTAATACAGGTATCAACTGTCAGTATGGTACAGCATTATAATGAAGTGAGAAAATGCTGCTTATATATGCGTATTAATTTTTGTAATACTCGGCTTTCCTAAATATCTTATTCGTCCATATTATAGCATGCATCTACCAGGACTTGCTATATGCAAGCTTCACATAAACTAGACTTTTCAAACTTTGTCATGCAATATAATACTGCGGCTTGGTAGTATAACAGTAACAAGTCAGACTGGTGACCGAAAGGTCCCCGGATCGACTTGGACCCGGAGCACTGCCAGGTAACAACCTTGGGTAAGTTGTTCACACACATTTGCCTATGTTCAACAAGTAGTACAATTTGGTACCGGCTAAAGGGCGGTGATGCCCCGCGGCTAGGAAGATAACGTAGATCTGGGCGTCGCACTGGCCATGCATCACGGACTCAGTGATCGCCAGTTACAGGCTCAACGGCCATAGAAAAGGAGCAATTACACATACTCACTGTTTTACTCTAACGAATCTATTTTTCGAGTTAATCTACATCAAACTGGGCAAGAGAGTTCTCGTGATATAACACAGTATTACAGCAATCTAGCATAAAAGATATTGTTTATGAATGTACTTTGTGTTCTTAGTGAGAAGTCCACGAATGAAGTCCACAGCGTCAGCGGAGATGGATGCGAACAAGTCATCGGGGAAGTCGAGGTTCACTTGTGAAATGTTCAGCATTGTTTCCTGCTTGGAGTTGCCGGCAAACGGTGAACATCCGGTCAGCATGACATACGCCAACACACCAACACTCCTGCACCAATCAATCAATTAATTAGACTATCAGTCAGTCAGAACACGCATACGGGGGTCGTTCCAGAATAAGTTACAAAACAGAGACATTCCGTTACTCTACCAAATATAAAACAATCTGAAATAAACTTTTTGCAGGGAATTTAATTCTGAAAATATGTGAAAATTTTGTTGTTGATGACATCCTTATTGTTATGCCATCTGTTAATAAATAATGGTATATTTGTGTATTATTTTCTCCACCAGTAACCTATCATCACACAGCAAAGAAGCGAGAAAAAACAAATACACTCAACAAGTTAATGTCACCTCTTTGAATGTTAAACATTAACTATTCATTCATACGCAGCTACTGCTTTCAGCGCGTCTTAGCCATCGCAATTCTGTCCGTCCGTCCGTCACACGGGTGGATCAGTCAAAAACGGTGCAAGCTAGAATTACCAAATCTTCACCATGAGGTGCCTGGAAGACTCGTTTCAGGAACCGTAAAGCTTCTCCATAAATTCGAAGGGGGTCACAATAAACGAGGGTGCTAAATGAGAGGGGGTGGGCAAAATTTGCGATTTTTGACCAATAAGTCGCTGTATCTCAGTAACGGTGCGAGATAGGGCCTAGGTTACTATTAATCACTAATAGGAAGTCGTACACTGACTCTCGATCGGCGTCCAATTCAATGACCTTAAATGCCAAAATAGGGAGTTTTATGGATTTTTTGCAATTTCGGGTTACAACACAAGTCTATATTATTCACGAAGTGGCGCCACGTTACTATCGTTATGCGATCCAGATAGAGAATTTTTTCTCTTACACCAAAGATGTATTGTTGGTTTTGTAATACACTTGTTGCCATTATACTGGAGTGACCATCATTTGCAATTTTGCATTAAGTTCTTTTTCGTACAAAAACGAATAATAGCATGCTGTTTGACTTAAAATGAACCTCTGGTGATCTTATTAACAATGCAAACAACAGAATGAGCAGAACTTTTTAAAAAAACAAACTGGCTCATATCGCTGATGCATGGTCAGCGTGACTTAAGGAGAGGTCACACTGGCGGTCCAGACGGCCGTCCGAACGGTTGATGTTTTTGACGACCGTTCGGACGGCTGTCCGGACGGCCGTCAAAAACACCAACCGTTCGGATGGCCATCTGAACCGCCAGTGTGACCACTCCTTTATAGCTAGGTACAAAATATGATGAATGAACCACAAATATGATAAACATACATACCACATGTCACAAGCTGAATCCAGCGACACGTAGTCCAAAACCTCAGGCGCTGCAAACACAATACTTTATTGCATAATGCATATATGCCGATACCAAGCATGAAAACAAAGAAATGTATATACCTGGTGGTCTAACTAATATATCGTTACATGATAATCAGTTACATACACATCAAGAGACCCAGCTACGGTTGGCATTTTTCTATGAGTGCACTTATGCTGTTTCTCAGGTGTATCAAAAAATTAATCCATTCCGTGAAATATCAAGCTTGAGTAAATCAAAAGATTCCTCCTACAGAGCAAATGCAGGTATAATGAGTGAATGAACGTTTATTAGTAGGCTCCAAAGAATTTTGCCGCCAAAAATACCATTTTCCCTTCACAAAAAGTGCAAATTTCATCAAAACTTCTGCCAAAAATGCTGAATTTCACCAAATTTCGCAATCAAAAAAATAAGACTTTTTAGCAGTGCATAACTGTAACCATTGTTAGCTAATTCTATAAAGTCGTGCCAAAACAGTTCCAAGGCTTTTGGTTTCCACTTATCTTTGCATTTGCCACAAATCCCAAATTTTGCCATTGTTTGCTATCCGAAATAGAGTGCTTCTTATAATAAATAGGCTTCAAAAATGTTGCCACCAAAAATGCCATTTTTTGTTTGTCAAAAAGTAAAAATTTAGCAAATTTCGTCAAAATTCGTCAAAAATCAATATTTTCGTCAAAACCACCAGTTTTCGTCATTATGTCAGTTTTTCGTCAAAAGTGAAATCCTTTGGAGCCTATTTATTAGCATTACAGCCACAAGGCTGAAATGCGACAACCTGGAAAATGACTATTGATAATTATAACAACAGACTAATAATATTGCAAACATTTGTACTAATATCCTTCTTCAAACTCAGTTTGAGCACTAACAGTTTCTACAATAGCGCTATTTATAAACACTTGCCACATTTTCATTACATCATTATGAATATCAGATCTGCTTTTGCCAATGCATTCTGACAATGCATTTCATAAAACGAATACTGTGTTCTATTGTATGACGTACTGCTGTGCAACTGCACGCAACATCACTCAAGATACAGGTGTAGTCAGACAGTCAGTCAGTGGGATAGCCTCAATGGTCAATTATAGCACGAAGGCGACCATGAGAAAAAACCACCTGCATTCCAGCCATATCTCGCCACTGTCGGTCGCCACCCTGACTGCCTAGCAGGCTGCAGTGTTTTTCTGGACTCTAACTAAACTGATTTATGGTCTGACGTAGTTTCGGTTTCTTAAGAACTTTGATATTTCAAATAGTTGTTTGAACAGCACGACTATCAAAATTAAAATAAATCACATCACACAAGTGTTTATGTCAATGTTTTGCCTAAGATCGAATCAAAACTTTACAAGTATATTACACAAAAAAATTAACGAATTATATGTAGAAAAGGTGACCTGTGTGTAGCAGCAGGTTACTTCGTTTTTTTCTTAATTTTTACAGTTATACTTTATACACTTTTGTTTCATCATTTCCTTTATCGTTTTCAATGATTTTCAGTTTGCTTTTGATCCCAGGCATAAAAGCACTGCTGCGGGGGGGGGG
>Ga0209671_1003365_pt1 | contig 15338 bp, 12 predicted proteins | sample WorMetHERISLAND2_2_FD_187401 | JGI IMG/M metagenome (GOLD analysis project Ga0209671, IMG submission 187401) | Marine gutless worms symbiont microbial communities from Max Planck institute for Marine Microbiology, Germany - Olavius geniculatus... | ecosystem: Host-associated > Annelida >... | reverse complement strand
TCGCCAGGTGGCGTCACCATCTTCGCTTTGCCAGCGGTTCCTTTATGCCCCCTTTAACGCAATGGTAACGAAAATTTCAAAGTGATCCAGAATCCAGGATTCCTGCCGGATCACCCCCAAAATTGAATCACTTGTAGTTTATGTCATGCCCAACATTCCCTCAAAATTTCAGAAAGATCCGTCCATAACTTTTTGAGTTATCTTCCTCACACACAGACAAACAGACAAACAAACAAAGTCCGACAAAACACAACCTCCTTCGCGGAGGTAATAAGACAAACATTTTCCGCTGTGCATGATAGGTGCATGTTAAGCTGATGTAATATTTGGGATGTAGGGTTAGGGTTAGGGTTAGTTAGAGCGGGCCTTAGGTCTAGCGGTCTCTCGCTTTGCGTTGACTAGAGAAACACGACTTTTATACTTCGTTGCGTGGAAACATTGTCGACGATGACGCTTGGTTTTTATGTTGCTGATGCAGTGCAGCTGAAAAAAAACTGATATCAAACGTAAACTGTTTTGGGTCTGTGTATATTACGGTATAGTTTTATTTTTATTACTGCCCGCGGAAGAGAGGACAGTATTGTTTTCAGCGTCGTGCTGTTTTTACACAATAACTTATGAACAGCTGCACTTCACTTGATAAAATTTTGGCCGAACTTGTACTTTGACTACCTGTAGAATCCTATTTAATTTCAAGGTCATAGGTGAAGGACACGTGATTTTTTTTTGTCCGATACCCGCGGTCAGTACTTAGCCTTGAGCGAGGATTCTGCTGGTTTAGGACTGGATGTGGTATTATTTTATACGGCGCGGCACAATGCTGCCCTGCCCCGCATTGGAAATTGGAAAAATTGGTATTATTACTAGTCACGATCATATCCCGGGCACCATGGCGTGCTGGCGGTGAACGTCCATATGAGGACGAATAGTTCAATACTGTGCAGTGTCCGTGCTGATCTACGAGGCTAGGTCAACAAACATAGCTATTATATGCCTCGTGTCGGCGGTGCCCTACTGTTGTCGATCCTGCAGAGGCAAAACATCGCCAGTATCCATGCTGTACACAACATGAATGATCCATTGTGCACACTGCGCAATGTCGGTTTATATGCCGGATAGTGTGCCGAAACTTGGGTTTCCTTTGATCCCTGGGTTGTCGCGGAATGTGGTGGGTTAACTTATCGACGGTGGGACCGGGATGAGTTCACTACTCCAAATGGTTTCAAGCTATACTGCAGCACTATTGACTCCGCCTCTTAAGGCGCGTACAGAGCGATGCAACTGAACTGAACTGAACTGACATGGTTTAGTTTTTGACGAACTGACCAATGGGCAAGCAATAATGCATTACAGTAGGCACCGTCCAACGGCGTCGGTGGCCTTCGTGACTACGCTCACGTACGCTTCAACCATGGCGCGCAACGGGCAAGCTCATCGGTCATTTCGTCAAAAACTAAACCGTGTCTGTTCAGTTCATTTACGTCGCTCTGTATGCGCCTTTTGGTAACCGAAGTCCTATCTACAATAATTGAGGCAGCAAGCTTCAGGAAACACATTTCGTGACACTCCGGGGAGAGAGCTGTGAATGCAAAAGCCACGTTCCGACGCACCACGACTCTTCGTTCGTTCGTTCGTGGAACGCGTGCCGGCGCATTGGGCGTTGTAAAAGTCACAGTCGCCGGCGGCGCCGAACGGTGTCCATCTGCGTCGTGACTTCTGACCTCGGCGACAAGGCCAGGTAGCTTACACAGCTTTAAAGACGTGTTCATAGCGACAAACTCCTCTCAACTCAACTCAACTGGATTGACTCACACTGGACCAATGGCAGCGTGCTGCGCTTGGAGATCTCCCACGCTAAGCATTGCAAACGTTATAGCGCCAAATTGCGGCCAATAGGCCTATGCACTTTACGAAAAAAGGGTAGCTGTTGCGGAAATTGCATTAATTATCCTGTCAAACTTCATAAGAAAAAAAACACACGGAGGACATGCCAGAGAAATCCTTTTCAACGCGGCATTAAGAACAAGACAAGCCTACCGTATATATATATATATATATAGGGTCGAGTAAGCCTACGTTTAATTACGCGCGAAACCTTGCGAGTAGCGAATGCGAACGCCAAGGTGCTGGCATTATGGTTTCGGTTCAGTGACCGTTTAATTACTCATTTCATCACCAAATTCCACGCACTAGAATGGAAAACTGGGTCAGTTGAGTTGAGTTGAGTTTGTCGTTATGAACAAGGCATAAGGGTTGCGTCATCGGTGACTGCAGTGATCTCCCAGTGACAGCATTAAATTTGAGCATTATACCGCCCTGCGCATTAAAAGGTTAGTTGCGGTGGCGTAGTGTCAAAGAAAAGACAGGTGTGACACGACCCCCGCTAAATTCTAGCCTGTCAAAAATTTTTTGTTGAATTTTTTTTTCGCCCAAAATACGAAATTTGGGGCTGAAAATGTTCCGTTTTGGGGAATTCAGCGGCACAGTTAAAATTTTGAGCACCCATATTTTCTTTCGGAAATTTGCAGGTGTGATGTCAGTAACCGTCACAGCACGGAACATGGAATTTCATGCGCTGACGTTCCGCTGGGAAACGAACCACTCAGTGTAGCCGGTCGTTCAGCATGTAGCAGCCAGTGGAAGCGTTTCTCTGATGAATGAATGGATGGAGTGCCGAAAACCGGTCATCTCGGACTGACTGAATATACCGACATGCTGGTGGTTGGTCCCCGATGACTGGCCGACCGCACAGTACCAGCCCAGCCCAGTCTGGTGATGATGCGGCCGAGCGGGCGTATGCACACGGCGCGATGCCTGCGGGCGTTATATTCCACGAGCGAGCGACCGTCCGGCGCCAGCATCGCGCTTCAATGATGCGTCGACGCAGCCGTTGACGCGCATGATCATGGACTATATGCTGCAAAGAGAAAACGCGTGGGATTTCTTGCTATACAGTTCCGCTTGCGGACTTGGGATCCGCGGTTGGTGCCGGCGCGCTATTCCGAAGGTCCACTGTCCATATATACACGCCACAGTGCTAGGGTTGGACTTGCGATCGCAAGGTCGTTGGTTCGACTCCGGTCGGGTCGCTATTTTGGTTAGTACTTGGATCTTGGATGGGTGACTGTTAGCGGACACGTAAAGCCATCGAGGTATATAACCAACACCAAGGTCAACTCAGCCTTTCATGATTCATCCCTCCAGCCTGTCTGGCTATGGGGTTTTGGCGGGGCGCGTTCACCTGTGTCGGGTGACAGGTAACACTGTGTGATCCCATATGGCAGGTGACATTCCGCAGGTTTGAGATAAGTCTCCTATATGAAGAGCGATATCATTAAACCATTAAACCATTTAATCCAACTATTAATAACCGGTCAGTGCAAACTGTCTGCCAGTTTTCCGGCCTCACCGTGAATAAAGCTTTTATAACCAGAGCTGTCTGTTTGTGACAGATGATCAAGCAGCCGGGAACGCGAGTTCTTGTCAGCTGTCGTAGAAAGTTTGCATACAGATTGTGCTTTATTCGCGACATATGGCGCTATACGAATGTGTTTTCATTGACTGATTGAACTTCGCGTGTTTGAACCGTGCGTGTCTGATGGAATAACAAGCGCCTCACAGTAACAACCGAGATTTGTCTTTGTCATGCAGGCCCTAGTAGAGTAGACCTGAATTTGCAGCGGGTCGGGCCGGGTCACGTGTCCCAGCTGCAAAATATGGGTGGTATTGGCTCGAGTTGGACTTTTCGTGGGTTGAGTCGGGTCCCGTGAATTTGACTTCTCACGTCCGACCTTGAATTCTTCTCCCAGAACACGGACTATCGAATGGACTCCAAGCGCATTGACTGTTTTTGACCTATTCTCGTGGCCCCTGCTTCTTACGGCCGTCTCCATCTATGTATATTTCGACAGTCTAAAACTGGACGTAATTGCGGACCGGTAGTGGATCGCAGTTTGTGTGATCCAAGCACCCGCGTGTGCGTGGACATGGTGAACTGGACGGTGGCAGTATAGGACCTGCCTAGCAGTGAATTGCGTTGTGTGGTGTGGTCGTCGTCATAGTCGTTGATTCGTGGAACTTCCTGTCGGTGCTTCGAGAATCGTGTCCAGTAAGGCGGGTTTCTTCGATCCTCGTGGATTGTTTAGGACACTCCTGGATACCAGGTGGGCGCAGCTTGCGCTAGTGAAAAATAGGGGGGAGTTTTGTTAAGGGTGTACGGCGTGTACGCAAAATTGCTATCACCAGAAGCGCTGTTTTTTTTAATCTCAAAATGCACCTCAAAGGGTTTGGTGACCGGGCTCTGCCCGGACCCGCTGGGGGAGCTGACAGCGCTCCCCAAACACCATAGCTGGACTAAGGGTGTGGGGTCCCTAGGAAGGGGAGGGAAGGATGGAACGCCAAGAGGAGAAAGAAAGGGACAAAGCAGGGAAAGGGAACGATACGATAGTGAAAAAAAAGGGCGCTAAAGGATACGGAAGTTTCAGAAGGAAAATGGGACAGACAAAATGAGGCGGAAAGGGGGAAGGAGAAGGTAAGGCAAACATGAGCCCGATTTTGACTCCAGATTTGGGTATATAGAAGCTCTGGCAGGGAGGGAGGCGTGAAACCCACGTTTCGAGCTATAAGTGTTTCTATAGCGGCGTCGCTCGTTGAAGCTCGTAATGACGCGCTATTGATTTGCGTCTCTGCCAGCCCGGCGTCTACAAGCCATCGTATAAACCTTGCAGCAAATGCTCCGTGCGTCGTAAAAGTAAGGGAGAAGAAGGTTTTTAGTTTTTACAGCATGGCGGGCCTTAACATAGCTTAATTTAGATGCAAAGACGCTCTGTTTTTTAAGCGGTAGCTAAGCTTCTTATTCAGCCACTCATTGACTGAAGGGAAATTTGGTATAATTTATAGGAGCTAAATTATATCAACTTTTCTGGCTAACTATGGCAAATGCGTTTTATTCTGGCCCAAAATGTTCCACAATTGATGGCTGCACAGGCTGCTTGGCCCCAGACTACATTGAAGTACATGTATCTTATAACAGCCTCCCTAAAAGACACCTTTATACCTAGCTACTATATTTATGGAAAAGCTTCCTCACCGGAAACGAAACGGCAAAACGGAAACAGTGTGAAAGAGAAAGGGGACGGGAGAGAGTAGAGGAAGGGATGGAGGAAGGGCGAATGTTCTTTGGTTGTTTGGGGATAGACGCCCCTGCCTGCTGGCCACTGCAAGGTGCCCGTGACGTCATCGCAGTTGCGGCCGCCGGAAATGCGAGCCTTTAACTTTACGAGCGGAGCGACGTCGATATGCGTCGTATCGGTGAGGCGTGGCGCGTGGCGTGAATACATACGACTTACGACTACCGACTGCCGTCTTGCGTCGGTCGCTGTAACAATAGAGCGTCGGCGACTCGGCCGGCCGGAAAGCTGTACCCCGGTGACGACGCATAATGCTGCTGCTATTGCTACTGCTGTAAGACCCATCTCCATTCAGTTCGACTTCTCGCGTGGATTTGTAATTGGTTTGGTGGAGTGACGGTTATAGGACGTTGGAGATACGATCGTGAGGTCGTGGGTTCGACTTCCGGTCGGGTGGCTGTTAGTTACTACTTGGATTGGTGACTGTCTGCGGACAGGTAGACCGTCTTGGTATATTATGACCATCTACCAATGTCAACTCAGTTTTCCATACCTCCATGTGGTAGGTAAATCGAGTACCGGTCTGTCTGGCTGCCCCGTCCGACAATAGACAACATTATGAGATTGATGACTGTCTGGAGGATTACAGCGAAGACTATTAGAACTACCATTATGTTAATTACATATGCACGCGTATAATGGAGTTTTAAAAAAACTGTTTTATAGGTTTAGCTCGTGTTTTGTGTTTCTGTAAAGGTTAAACTTTCTGTTTCTTTATCGTAAAGGTTAAACCTAATTTTCCGTTATTCTGTGTTTCTGTGCATTCTGCCTGAAAAGGCCGTCTCCGAAATGACATATGGCCTACTTTCTGTGTCGGGCGGCACGTTAAACCCTACTCACTCACTCACTCTGGCTGCATGATGTTAAAACGGGGCCCGTTTACCTCTGTCGAGTTCTTGGTAGGTATCACTGTGTGATCCCTTACGGCAGGCGACTTTTTTCAGTTAAGTTCATTTTACCTTATTTCTGTCGCTTTGTGCACGCTTTAACGATTCTGGGCATTGCAAGTCGTCAACAGATCGAGTTAGTTGAGTTTGGACTTCATGCAGTTGGTCTACTTGGCAGTAGATAGGACATAGAAAGTCAGTGAAACTGATGACATCGGAACCGATTGTGGAGGTCGTCGCTGGGCCCGGGGGTGTGCGCCTATCGGTAGTGCGAGATTCCTGGAACTATAAAAAGCTATGATCGACCGCCTTTAATTCAGTTTACGCAAACGGTTAAAGCTATTTATGCGTGTTTTAAGAAAAGATACTGGGAATGCGTCTTCTGCTTGCCAGAAAAAAATCTAAAGGGCATGCACGCTGTATATCTGTGGTTGGGGGCATTTCAGAAATTTTGACCCGATTTGACCCGTTAAATGTGCTTAGAATTCTGACGACACCTAACCCGACGCGATTATTCGACCCATGGGTCGAGCTGACCCGTGTCCATATCTGGGGTAACGTAGTGGGCAATGGTAAGGGCGTCGGACTCGTGATTGGGAGATTATGGGTTCAACTCTTGCATGCCTGTTCTCTGCCAGTTAACCGAATCTGGGCAGATTCGCTGTACCCATTTTTCTGTCACGCAAGTGGTGTATAATTTGGTATAGGTTTGCCTACTATAAGTCGGTAGTTCTCTACTGCTGCAGGGGAAGGTGGAAATAATGACAGCCCATGTCGCGGCAGATTTGATTTCTGAAGTCATCTGCGAGCTGACTGCCTAGAGACCGGAATCAGCTCCGAACCCTATACATTCGAAGCCGAGTACGGGACTTTTTGCCTTTATATACGCTGTAGTATCAATGTGCCCCCGCCCCACTAAACTTCTGTTGCGCCCCTATAAATAAGTAAGTAATATAATGTGAGAGACAGTAGCAGCATCAGCATTATTTCGGAGAAAACAATGTTTGTTGGCAGTTAGTCATAAAACTGTTAAGCCATTAAAGCCTATATTGACAGCTCTCTGGGGTTCCTTGATTAAGCTTAAGGCGTTCTGACAGAGAGGCTGGCAGTGTCAACTTGTTCGCAGCCCCTGGGTCAAAGCCGGGTTACTTAAGTACTGTTGCATTCCATGGGAGGTCACAGTGAAACATCCGTAATCTGTAAATAAACCTTACATATGTGTGACGTATAGGCTGTTAATGCACATGTGCAGATGTATATATACACTACAGCCCGAGTCAAAATGTAGACCATGGAGTTTTCGTCAACGCCAGCTTTAGCTCATACTGCCATATTGGTCTGAGGTCTCGGTTTGTTATGTTTATATTTACTACTGGCTGTGGAATCTGGTGGTATTCTGCCGCTGCCGGAATAAGAAAACGTACTTTTACTTACTTACTTTCTTATTTAATTACTTAACTACGTTGCTTCCTGTGCGTCACGCAGCACCCCGTGGCCTGTACAGCCGTTACTTACGTTGTTACCTCATCGTAGGCGTGATATGCTTTACGCCACTGTTGATTAGTGATTAGCCTTCCTGCTGAGGGTAGGAGGCTGAGTTGGCCAGCGCAAACCTATCATACGCAAGATTTCGATTACCATTTCTTTAGGTCAAGAATTCTGCAAATGGCTATTGGCGTATACGAAACGAAATAATACGAAAACGATTCGATGGCTTTTTTGGTGAACTTTGTAATTTAAAAATTTAAAATCCCGATCACTTCGATTAGTCCGTCGTGTTTCCGGCCTTCTACGGCTTTCTGAATGCTAGTATAGCTATACAGTAGTGACTATAGGTTGCTATGGATTGGTGTGGTTGCGCTGACGTCGTATATATGCGAGTCGTGTGCTAAGCAGAAGTCGTTGACGGTAATGGGGTGTTTACACGATCCAGCAAACGTCCAGCAGACGTCCAGCAATTCATGTGTATTTTGAATACATTTGCTGGAAGTTTGCTGGACGTTTGCTGGATCTTGTAAACACCCTATAATTGACCAAGACGCGACGATTCAGCGACTGCAGCACGTCTACACAGGGGCGTGGAAGCATAGGTCTACTTTTTTTCAGGGCGGCGGGTACAGGAATTCACATGTACCTTCACATTCAGAGTCGGAGTACCGTACCCCTGCGTTTTTAAGCGTATATGTTAATCTTGCGCTGTAAACTATCAAGAGTAATGTATTAATTTTATCCATGTTTCTCGGGTGATATTTGTAGGGGGTAGGAGAAGGGGACATATCCTGGTCATTGGAACCCCGGCCGGATCACCACCATTGGTATTCAGTTTTGTGTCTCGGGGTGGAATGGTCAAAATCCCCCTAACCGACGGAGATTTTCTTACTGGTTTGTATCTCAGATACATGGATCTGCGTAGGGATGACATCCTTACGACACGTTCTGAAACGGCTAAAGGACCGGAGGAAGAAGGAGACGAAGGGGAAGAAAGTTGGCCAGTGCCCCACCCCACATTTTGGCTGAAAGTTACGCACGTTCCACTGTGTATAGAAGGAACGTGAACAAGCGTCGTCGCCTGCAGACGCCGTTGGATTCGACGCTTAATGCAGACGACCAGACGACTAGACCGGGCGTCTGCACGGAGCGACGGAACCCTCCGTGTCTATAGGACGAATATAGTTTCGTGGTGTTGATGCGGGAATGAACGAAGCCTGCATGACGCTTGGAATGTGACAGTTTCTGGTGCATGGCCCGTACATACGGTATACTTAGGCATTGTATTGTCGGCCTGGCTGCTCGAAATCAGGGCATTAGTTTCAGCAGTCATTTTCGGGGCTAAGGCCAAGTTCACAGTTCAAGGCCAAGGACTGTTCTCCAGGTCGAGGACAGTCCTCGGCGTTCTGTGGATTTAGTTTAAGTTTTCATGTCTGTTGAAACTAAGACGTAAATGTTGATATCGGATCGCGCGTTGGACTTTTTGCTTACTCGCACATGTACGTATTGTCTCGCCAAATGCACACTACGCGTATATGCAACACTCGGCAACGAGGTGGACGGCCGCATACATGTCTACGCAAGCGTCACCTGCCACATGGGACGTTATTGCCAACCTATGCAGGTGAATGCGTCTTGCTTTAACGCTAGCCAAGCGGACCCAGTACTTGGTTTACCTACTCCGGAGGGATGGCAGGCTGAGTTGACCTTGGCGGTTGATTATATACTGAGGTGCAGATAGTCACCCATCCGAATAGCAACCTCAGCAACCAGACCGTGAGTTGAACTCATGATCTTTTCATCGTAAGTCTAACATCGTGGCTTTACTAGGGTGCAGTGCAATCTCCAGTGGGGCTTCGCCAGTCTGCCCATGTTGTCACTGACTGGTCAGCCGCTGGGACTGCTGAGTCGCCGTTATGCAGGGCCGCTAGGGCGCAGGGGCGTCTACACCATATAAACCTTGGAGCAAATGCTCCAAAAATAGGTAGGAGGAGGTTTGTTTGGGAAATTAGGGGGAAGGGAATGTTGAGTATTATAATTTTGCATTTCTGATACATGTACATATCTTGGAAGCAGAAGTGTTCTTTGACGCGTAGAATGCACCAAATTCGTTTTTCGCCCTGGTCCCGCTGGGAGAGCTCACGACGCTCTTTTTAGTCGGCTGGGGAGGGATAGCCCCTCTCCATTCCCCACTTCCTCGACGCTACGGCGCTTCGTTCTCGGCGCCTGCGGCGCCTCACCTTGAGTTATAGGGGAAATTTGCTGCAAGGATTTGAGGGGATGGACGCTCCTGCTAGAGCGGGACGCTGATCATCGCCTGTACTGATTGATGGAGTGCTAGAGAGAGGGGAGAAGGTCCTTCTGCCTGTCGTCTGTGTCCGTCCTCAGTCTCAGAGCTGTCTCTGCTCGCGGCGCCTCGTCTCGTCTCCTCTCGTATCTATTGACTTTGCCTCTGCGTCCGTACGACTAGGAAAGCCGCGACGTGTTTACTGTTCCACGCCCGCGCGGCGCACACCTCGCAACGATCCGTTCCGCGGACTCGATCCGCTTGAATTCGGCACGCGCCGCGCACAACTTTGAATTCTGCATGCTGTCTACGAAGGGTTGTGGCTTGTTGGCGGTAGTGGAAGGGTGTCGGACTTAAGGCGCGTACAGAGCGACGTGACGGAACTGAACTGACATGGTTTAGTTTTCGGCGAACTGACCAATGGCTAAGCAGTAATGCATTACAGTAGGCACCGCTCAGCGGCGTCGGTGGTCTGCGTACGCGTCAACCATGACCAACGGGCTCACACTGCTTGCTCATTGGTCAGCTTGTCAAAAACTAAACAGTGTCAGTTCAGTTCAGTTCAGTTACGTCTCTCTCTACGCGCCTTTACGATCGAGAGATCGCGTAGCTCAAGTTGTTACTGGTTACTGCTTGGATGGGCGACTGTCTCCGTACAACTAAAGCATCTCTGTATATAACCAGCACCAAGGTAAGCTCAGCTTTTCATCCCTTCGGTATAGGAAAGTCGAGTACCGGCCTGTCTGGCTGGGGTTAAGGCGGGGTGCGTTTATGCGTGTCGGGTGACAAATGACATTGCATGATCCCATATGTCAGGTGACGCTCCATGGCTGTGCAGTGGCTTTCCTATAAAAAGCTATGCACGAGTTTTAAGGGGAATTTTTTGGGCTCAGAGGGAGGTGGAAAGAGCTAAGTTAAAGCCCGCGACGCACGGAGCTAGTTTCCGCTGTTCTATTCTAACTGTTTTCTGACCGCGAAGTTTTAACGGAATCGCGGAATGCGCGACAGCGGAGCGAATTTTTGTGCTGGGGAGGCTTCATTCACCTCTGCGGCGCGCATTTAGCGGCCTGTCGCCGGTGGTCGGGATTTATTTTGCACGGAACGTGATGTGCGTTTCTCGACTAGTTCGGTGCAAGGAAGTCGCATTCGCTGCGGCCGGCGCCTGGGAAGATGTGATAGGGGCAGTGCACGCTGGATGCATTGCTGTTGCTGATTCTAGTGATCGATGGTGGATTTGACCGTCACCACCCTTTAGCGGGACTATGTATAGGCCTCTTTGATTGACCGTGTCATAGAGAAGGTCGCTGCTGATTGATTGATTTAGATCGATTTATTCACTGCGTAGTTTAAAAGATTGTTTATAGTCCTTTGCTCGCGCCAGTTCAGTTGATTCTTTTCTAACGGACGGCCTTTACTGTCTTGTCGGAGTCGGATATAATGAAGGTTCAAAAATTGCGACATTGCTAATGATTTGCTGTCGGTTTCTGACGAACATATTTTTTAGAATACTGTTAACTTTTATGTTTTTCACGCCTCCTGGAAAGTCTTGGATTTTCTCTTGATTTCCCAAGTCTCAAAAAGTACTGGAAAGTGAAAGGTAGGCCTACCTGTAACAGCATATATTGTGTCAGCCAATTCGTATAGCCCATCATTATACAGTACATCCGCCACTGGCAGATGTTGTTTTCCGGTCTCTCTGTTTATCTCTGCATGTCCGTTTGTTCGTTATAGATTTCTCGGAATGTTGTGGACTGATTTTGATGATTTCGTTTGGACTGGGTGTTGGTTATTGGTTAGGGCACAGTTCTAGGCTTGTAGCTGACCATATAATGGACCCGGACCCTAGCTACAGCGGACGCTGCTCAATCCCCATGGCGTTGACTGTTGAACGTGGTGCTACATGTATTTTCTGCGTGGTTGCTGCTGCTGCTGTTGTGCTTCGTGATCGTTGACTTGACGCGAGCGGACGTGGCGCGTGTGATATGGACTGCAGAGAGACAGAGAGAGCGGAGACTGTGGGTGTGGGATGGTGATTGGGTGAAATCGAATGGAGTAGGCCTAAGCGGTATAGCAGTGGCGGCGCCGGCCATGGGACTATGCACTCAAACCTCTCCCCCTTCGCCATAAGGTTGACCAAGCCCTCCCCCACCAGTTCTTCCTCGCTGTTTCATTATACATCAGATCTCAGCTAGTTACGGTAGGTAAGGTAAAAGGTAAAACTTCGGTAGTCAACAGCGCTCTCCCACAGCTCTGTGTCTGTAGGGTGGTGCTCATCTCCGTTTCAGTTGGCTCTGAGCCGACAGTGAGCCGAAGCTCAGCTTCATAGGCGGTAGGCCAGACCTCTCCCATGTACTGCCGTTGCCTTCACAGCGGTGAAGCCGGTACCAAATTATACTGCTTGGTCACAGAGGCACATGCGTATGAACAACTTGCCCAAGGTCGTTACCTGGCAGTGCAGCGGGCGAGACTCGAACCTGCAACCTCCGGGTTACATGTTCGAGACGCCACCGCTACACTACCAAGCAATCAGTTACGGTAATGCATAGCAACGGTGTCTGACTACCATGAGCCACGAGCAATGCCGCCAAAAATCACGGGATGAGTTCTATGACGTTTGAAATGCGTCATGTTTAATTTCTGGATATATCTCCAAGTCTGTAGACTAGCTAGACTTTTCCACTGCGAAGTGCCACTCTATGAATCCGACTAAAGTGTCTGTGGATTGTGGAAGCGCTGTCAGCTCCTTGCAGTGTGGTCCGCGGCAAAGCCGGCGAATGCATTTTAATGCCTTCGAGCTCGCTCGAAAATCGCATCTGATGGTCACGTTTTTTGGTTATTCTATGCAACGTTTTCTGATTTCGGCTAAAGGGGGGGGTCTCTGTTTCGCATCTTCTGGACAAGTGCAAACGGCGTCTCGGTCTCGGTCCCTTCGACTTCTCGTTTTAGCCCCTCCCATCTGTGGCCTCCTGAATGTTAACGACTGGCGCTGCCACTGCAGGGCGGTAGTTGGAGCGTGGAATCGATCAGGCTTCATTTGCCGCTGGATTAGCCATGTACCGTGCACAGTGTACTGGTCAGTGACTGACGGGACGCCGTTAAAATATCTTATAGCCACGCCATGCCGTGCAAGCGACAACGTCATCGGTCGTCGTCGGCGATCAGATTCAGTTACTGGCTGCTGACGCCGTCTGGCGTTGAACCGCGATGGATGGACTGCTTGGGCGGTTTTTTTCTGTCGTTCCTTGGCTGCGCACACCTTGGGTGATTTGGGCAGCGATGTAGTCCGCGAGGACAAAAAGTAGAGTCTCGATCTTGTTCTTGACATAAACTCTTGATCGAGACTTTTTGCTAGGTCTGTACTTTTGCTACCGAAGACTAGCCGCTCAAGGAAACGCCCAAGGTGTGCGTGCACCGGGTGACGTCATACCAGCCAAATTGTCGTAGAATTCTCTGGACGTAGCCAAGTATGAGATGGGAATGTGGAACTGTGGAAAAGAAGAAGTTAGCGCATTGGACGTATAGGCTAAGCGTAGACACGGGTGGGGCCCATAGGGATCCGGCCTCTCCCAATTTTTCCAGAATTCACCGACCATCGACGAAAATTTGAGTGAAAATATTGGATTATTCTCATCGCCGTAAGTGTTCTGCGATACCTAAATGCATTAAATTCGCTTTCAGCCGCAGAACCCGCTATGCAGCAATCGCGAGTATACATGCCATGATCGTTCGCGATCGTTCCGGCGGTGCTTACCTGCAGGGACCGTGTGTTTATATGCCGGAAGTTGACAAGTGCGCGTGTGCGCTGTTGATTCATGTATCGTTTCCGTTGTGTTGTTGGGGTTTGCCGTTGAGTGGAGTTTACACGTTAAGCGCAATTGGGAAAGTAGAGGATTATCGTATGCGCGGTCTGTAAACTTTTATGTAAAAAATGTTAAAGTTTGTCTGTAGCTTTTTCTGCTAACAATCTCAGAGCTACGGAGCGTCACCTGTCGTATGCGATCGCACGTTGTTGCCTGACACCCAACATGGGTGAACGCGCCCCGCCTTAACCCCAGCCAGACACACTGGCACCCGATTTACCTTTATACCCCGAAGGGTTGGAAGTCTGAGTTGATCTTGGTGGTTGATCGTATACGCTACCTGGATGGTTTACTTGTCCACAATCACTCATAAGTAGTAATCACTTGATAGCGACGCAACCAGTTCAACGTCCTGACGGTTATGCTACTAAGCAGTAACTACCGTATGCCGTGTACAGTTCGGTGTTCACATTCATTTGCTAAAATTTCAGTACATTTCAGAAAGAGGCTATATTCACCGAGATACATAAAAATGTGCAATTACTGTATTCATTCGTGCGCCCAATTAAATTTCGGCTGTAACTCTGTCCTCTTACTTGGAAATACACTGTGTCTAAAAACATCCCCAACATTTTTGACTGTAACTTGAAAACCAACTATCAGATTTTGATAATTTTTGGTACGAGTATTCCTGACACAACTTGCCATCAAATGACTGTTTAGTTTTCCACTACCAAATGTGTGCTTCTACACTACCTAGGGAAAGCTGATCAAGCGAAATATGTGTTGAAATAAACAAAAAATCTGAAAAAACATCCCCGACATTATCGATCGTAACTTGAATAAAGCCTAGCAGATTTTAATAATTTTTGGCAGAAATATTTCTGACACAATTGGCTATTAAATAAATGTTTTAGTTTCCACTTTACCCAACGTCTGCTTCTGCACTACCTGCGGAATGAATGAAAACACGTCGATAAATTCCATCTATCCTAATCTGTGGGCCCCAACAGCCGGTCTATTACAAGGTTTGACTCTCATGCAGCAGTGTGTCTACCAGATGAAGTTTAGGAATGTTTGCGAAGTTAAGAAGCGACTGGTAAAGCCTGCATTGGTCTGGAGCAGAACATTATCCATACTGCTGTCAGTGAATGAAGAAAGCATCTCCTTGCCTGTGTTCGCATAGTGGGCCAACACTCCAAGCAATTTTACTACAGTCAGTTGAAAAATAGACAACTGGATGAAATGTCAGCCACTGTGTCAGAAATGTGAACAAAATATATTTTTACGCGTTATGTTAATTAAACAATTATATCGCATTGGATAACAAGAAATTTGAGCAAAGCTCACGAGACGCGCGAAAGCCTATAGCATTTCCAGTTCAGTAGTTATAGTTTCGAAAATTGCATATCACTTGGACTCGGCCCATCGGGACCCTAATACACATCGGCCATAGGCGCGTGTGGCGTTGGCGACGGTGGCGCCTCCTTGTGAATGATAAAGACTTGCGCAGCCTCATATCGCGAAAAAAATCCGTAAAACCCCTATTTTGGCGTTCAAGGTCATCCAAGGTCACTGAATTCAGCGCCAATCGAAAGCCAGTATACGATTTCCTATTGGTGATTAATAGTAACCTAGGCCTTATCTCGCACCGTTACTGAGATACAGCGAGTTATTGGCCAAAAAT
>Ga0209671_1003364_pt1 | contig 15338 bp, 6 predicted proteins | sample WorMetHERISLAND2_2_FD_187401 | JGI IMG/M metagenome (GOLD analysis project Ga0209671, IMG submission 187401) | Marine gutless worms symbiont microbial communities from Max Planck institute for Marine Microbiology, Germany - Olavius geniculatus... | ecosystem: Host-associated > Annelida >... | reverse complement strand
TGTATAAACTGATGTTTTGTACATTTATGTACAGTTATATACAGCTAGTAATTTAAATGTCACTGAAAAGTAATTTAAAAGAAAAAAGAGCGATATTATGTACAGCTGAAGTGTAAAAGTTCAGCGTGGCAACATGTACGTTCCACGTGGACAAGAGGAACAGCAGCGGCACCGGACGCAACGTGATGCGTGGAACAGAGGCGCCAACCTTTATAGAAAATAGCTGTGTGTTAATTAGTTCTACTCTCCTTGTTTGGTCGGCATCGAGTCGAATTTTGTCGTCTCGTGTTTTTGAAATATACTCCACGGCAGCGACTTCAAAGCGGCATATACTTGGTTAAAGCAAACAAGCTCAGATCGTCAGGTAGAGTTGAGCAGCAATTGAACAGCTACGTTGACTGCGTGAATAACGTAATTGTTGTTAATTGCTGTGCCACAGAAGTGTCAAGTCCGACTAAGTTTCATGGGTTTGAAATATACTCAACGGCAGCGATCGCAAAAATTGAATTGCGTTCAGCATTGCAAGAAATTTCTGCTCAGTTTTAGTGTGAAAAATCTTCTGATGTGCTGTAGGCTTGGGGGAAATGTCCGGGTGTGCAAAAAAGCGGGGGGGAGGAATGTCCGTCTCCCATTGTTATTCAGCCGAATAGTAAAAACTACTATTACAGCATGTGCTCAAAATGTCTTCTTCCAGCACAAACGCAAGCGATAGACGTAAGACATCCGCCAGATGAAGTTTATTACGTAATCGTCGGCGGTCGTGTTACCTTGGCGCGCAGTAGTGACCAAACTCTTCATTTCACTAGCAAAACCTAGTGTTCAACCTAGTGTTTGCTAGTGTTCAATCACCAAGTAAGAGTGGCTCACTCGCTGTTGATGCATCATTTTAGTTCGTCGCCACGCACGATTTTAAAACTAAAGATTAATGTTAAATTAGTAACGGATTTTCAATGATTTTGTAGCCTCAGTGATTTTCTGAGCCGACGCATGCACTACCCAGTATGAATTCATTGTTGTAAACAACCAAACTGTGACTCCTGAATTTCACAAGGCAGTGTAACAACAGTATGCAGGTGAGGTGGGCTAAACTATAGTCATTTACGGCAAATTTAGTGGTGATGTTATGTGCCAAAAATTATCAAAGTCGGCCAATGTTTCACAGAATTATTCAAAAAATAAGAGTGGCACGTTTTTAAAAGTGGCACACTGCACTGTACATAAAATGCAGTAAGTTTGCTGTGCTATGTGCGAATGACAGCTGGCAATTTCGCCTAATCCAAGAACGGCTGACGAGCCAATCATTGTGCACTATGACACCCGATTGACGCTAAAGATTGAAGGCATTGTCCAAGTCAGTTCGCATCTCAAACGATTTCATCACGTGCACTCGGTCGAACTGCTTGTCCACTCCACACAGCAGTCACGGTCTCCTATACTGAATAGTGAAAATGTCGCGGTACGTACTGAAAGTTATGGGGTGTTTACACGATCGAGCAAACATCGAGCAGCTAGCTCGACTTTCTATGGTAATTAGCATGCTAATTAGGAGGGCAGTGGGTTCTGATTGGAAGGCCTATAGGCCTGTAACACGTGATCAGCTGTGGGCTAAGAGCCTAAGGCTGCGTTCACACGAGTACAAGTATGAGCACCAGTCCGGGTTTCGCTTTTACAGCTCGTAGAAGCTTCACTCGTATGAGTGGAGCGTTCACGGTCACTTGTACAAGCACATAACTAAACACGTGTCGGCCATATTGAAAATTCGCAGTGAAGTGAAATCGAGGAAATGCTTTGCCATTAAAACAACAATATTCCACTACAAAGTTACTATTTTTACAAACCGCACATCTCTAACGATGAACAATTTTACGATGTGCCACGGTTTTTACGCGTAAAAGCAGCTACTGCTTTCAGCGCGTCTTAGCCATCGCAATTCTGTCCGTCTGTCCGTCCATCCGTCTGTCTGTCACACGGGTGGATCAGTCAAAAACGGTGCAAGCTAGGATCACCAAATCTTCACCATCTTCTGCCTGGAAGACTCTAGTTTCAGGAACCGTAAAGCTTTTTCATAATTTCGAAGGGGGCTACCCCGAACGAAGCCGCTAAATGAGAGCAGGGTGGGCAAAATTTGCGATTTTTGGCCTATAACTCGCTGTATCTTAGTAACGGTGCGAGATAGGGCCTAGGTTACTATTAATCACTAATAGGAAGTCGTACACTGGTTCTCGATTGGCGCTGAATTCAATGACCTTGGATGACCTTGAAAGCCAAAATAGGGATTTTTTTAATGGATTTTTCGGGCGATTTCGAGCTGCGACACAGAATCATTCACAAGACGGCGCCACAGACTGGCGTTGGTGGCGTGGCGTCGTTGGTAACGCGTTTCGGCTGCAACGAAGTTACTCTACGCTGGGCCCAGTTAGTACTGCGATGGGTGACTGCCTGCGGGCAGGAACTGCTATAGGCTTTTGTGCGTCCCGTGAGAATTAGCTCAAATTTCTTGTTATAAATTATATTAATGCTATTTACGAGTACGATGCGCATTGGGCCCATCATAGTGGCCTCAGTGCTGAGTGAATAACTCACCCTAAAGGTAAGGTAAGGTAAGGCTATTTACGAGTAGTTTACTTTCTACGAGTTGGGCAAAAACACGACCTGCACAGAAACTACTTGTACGAGTGAAATTTACAGGGAACCCGTAGATCATACGTATGTGAACGACCGCCATTGAAATACAGGCAAACTCGTGTTTGCCGGAACTCGTATACAGGAATCCGTAGTGCCGGACTCGTACTCGTGTTTATGTGAACGTAGCCTAAGCCTAGGCCTACATTTGAGCCAGGGAGCGGGATTCCAATAGGCCTGCTTGAGCCAGCTCGATGTTTGCTCGATCGTGTAAACATCCTATTAAAGATATTTAATTTTTCCTACAGACTGTCTGAATAAGAAGTTCCTTATTCTCATGAGATGATTAGAAATAGTTATTTGATGGGTACGTACAATCTTAGAATTTGTTCAGACAAACTAATCATAAATTTTTCCACTACCGACTGCCGAGCACACATCACCTTGTGATGACGAAATTTTGAGGTATGACATTGTGGTCTTACTGTTGTTTTTTTCAAAGTATTTTTTCCTACAAGTAAAACTGAAGTCCACCTGTGGCCAGGGCTTGCCATTTGAAAATGAAAAGCGATTGAAAAATTCATCGCGCCACACGGAGTAGGCGATCGATTATGACTGGGACATATAGTATCACTGTAGATTGCAGATGCTAAGATCAAGGGCGTCCGTCCCCACAGCACCAGAAAGCAACCGCCCCCAAGTCACACCAACCGATCTTCCCTCCCTCTTTTTTCCCTTCCTTTACCTCCACTTTTCTTTCAAATTCCAACCTTTTTTCCTTTTCTTCTTCACAAGATTTAGCCGGAGGTCTACAGCGTCCGGGGCAAAGTCCCGGTCGCAAGTGCATTTTTACGAATTTTGGGCTTCCAGAACATATCTCATGACAACTTGTTAAGTCGATAATTCCCTAGCTTCAGTCAACAGCTTTTTGCAGGAAGCAAAGTGGACGTCCCCTGCTGAGACTAAGGCCCAACAACGTCACTGTTCGCGCTCAGTAAGCGTTTATACAGATACACGAGCGAAAAGAACACGCACAGTGACAAAACATAGGATGTTGTGTTGCAGGTTGGTTTATTTTACTTCTTCGAAAACACCATTACGCACGACTCCTTCTTATTAATTTCAAGACCCTTTCTTTCCGTTTCCTCAACCACACCATCCATAAGTTGTTGTAGTTTCCGTTCACTGTCTGCAATCAGTGCTCGCTGCTGTGTCGTCTGCATATCTCAAATTTTTTAGGTTCACTCCTTCTATTCTGATTCCATCTAGTTCTTTTATACATCGCATTATCTGTGTACATCTGTGTCCGGAGAAAACAAGTCTGGCGATAGAACACACCCAGGGCTGTCTCACACCCAGGGCTGGCTCATGATCAGCAAGTAGGCGGTTGAAAAATCGATCGCCTGACGGGCGTTTAGGCGATCGACCGATCGAACGTTTCATATGGCAAGCCCTGCGTGTGGCTGACAATTTACAGTCTGATTCGTCATTTTTGATTACATCTTTATGCCAAAAGTTGGCAAAATATCACTTTTATTTCCGGTTTATTTTCGTCAGTCTTTGTGCTTTGGTGATGTGCACATAGTCTCAAAATTAGTTTTAGTCTTAAGTCATTTTTATACGTATTCGTACAAAAATGACTTAAGACTAAAACTAATTTTGAGACTAGAACAGCTGCTGATTTTCTAGGAGAATCCAAGCAATCGGATGGTGGAGATGGTGGCGCCTCACAACGAGTACTTCAGCGTGCAGTTTCTGCTGGCGTTCCCAGTGACTGGTCTGCACCAGGTTGTCATCGAGACGTCAGTGGTTGACGCGGGTGGAGCACGCTGGAACACCGGGCCTCGGGCGACTCTACTCGTCAAGTCCTTTGACGAGGCACAGCAGCGCTATCAACAGCTGCAGCACGCTAACCAGCCTAGGAAAACTCAGCCTCCTCCACCGCCACCAACACACGCAGCTGCTTCACGTTCCCAGCACCCGTCCAGAACTCATTGACCTGTCCTAACTGTAGCCGATGATCCGTTGTCACATACAGTACAAAACACTGGCAGTTTGTTTTGTAAAACTTGTTCGGTTGTCTAGTTGTCAGTCAACGAATGTCACTCGTTTTTTTGTTTAATCAGCCCGGGTTTCCATAATGGCAAAACAGGATGGTTTTCCTGTCGGTCACCATACTGACACTGCTGCGACTAACTGCTGTGACTATTTATGATTCAGGTTGATTTGATTTCATTCGTACTGAAGAAAACAGAAGGCAGACTCATAGTTAGGCCTACTATGGTTTTTGACAGAAATTTGCACACACTGACAATATTTTCTTTAAAGCTATTTTCCTTAGTTATTTTTCTGACTATCATTACAGTGGTTGGAATTCATTTTGTATTACCACTAGTAACACTAGACCATCGTAGGCTATTCTGTGCATGATACAGTTTTCCACATTAACCAGAATAAAGCTGTCCATTTATTTCACGTATTGTATCGCATTATTAATCCGTTAGTGCATGAATTATTTCATCATTTGCCATCAAAATAGGTGTCCCATTTTTGGGGACACTAGGCATGAACGAGCGAAGCAGACAAAACTAGAAATCTGGGGCAAAGCCCAACGTGAGGCGCCCGTAGTCCGATTGGGGGAAAAATTCCCCTCCCCCTTGTGGGGCGCGCACTCAAATGCATTAGCATTCGCAGAACGCGCATATTGTTGATGGTGGGTCAACATAAGGGCCCATTACTTTTTTGTTAGGGTTCCGAAGTTCACAATTTTTTTGTGTTCAACGCAGGAGAGATCGTGCTTGTCAACGCCGTTTGCAGCTTGTCCATATCGTCATCCGTTCCAGAGATATTTGCACTCATAGTCGAAAGTTTTCTTAAATCGCGCCGAATTTTAGACGTTTTTTGTCCTCACAAATTTTAAGGGGTAGTGCTCCCCAAACCTTGTAGGCCTACCCAAATTATCGTGCCCAGACAGCGGCACGTGACGTCTCACGTGCCAGTTTCGTTGGGTTACTCCTCCAACGTCCGAAGTTATAGGCGCTTGTTTACTAAATTTTAATCCAATTTTTGACCCTCTTTTGAAAAAAAATTGTAAGGGGGTCCCCGACGCTAGTAGGGGTGCGCTAGTAAGATTTGGTCATTTTTTAGTGCACGTAAAAATTTGGGGGTGCAGCACCCCCTAGGGGCCAAAATATGGTCTTACGAAAAAGTCGATTTGGGTGGGTATGATTCCACATCGAGATCTCCGTAATTAAGTTCACTGGACTTTTTTTCCCTGAACGAGAGAGGGAATGCGGTAAATCGTATACTTGTCCGATTCAGAATATCTTTATCCTTTCTGAAGATATTCGTCGCCGAAGTTTGATGTCGTCCGAAATTGGGTCACATTTTGCATGTTTTGGTCGCTAAAAAATTTTTGGGGGAGCTCCCCCCCGAAATTTTGGACAGGGATTATAAAATTGAACACACTTCTATCACGGTGCAAAAATTTCGTGGCGATCAGTCCACTGAGCTCGGAGATCTCGCGAGGGAAAAAAAGAAAAAGAACGCAGCAAAATATAAGTCCGCTACGAAAGCTATCGCTTCCGGGCGGACTAATAATGCGACAGCATTAGCCTATTTCGTAGTCTGACATCTAGTGTCAGACTTAGCAGGTGGCGCTATATAATCGTGGATCGCAGCACGAGGGACGCCTCATGCATGCGACTGCACGCTCTTTCGTGGCCGGGGGACCGGAGCCTCAGGAAGGTGGTGGGCTTGGTCAGGCCCAGACCGTAATGGTCTAAAGGTGTCTGGCACCAAAGCCCCGATGAAGCGCCAGTGGCCACAAAAGAGCAGTTTTGCTTCATTGTATAATACTTGCCATGAATGGATTAATAGCGCTTAAACACATACATCCATCAAACCATTTCAGGGCAAGTGGTGGCAGTTTTGGTCTGGAAAAAAAAAAGAGTTCACGGTATTTTCGACATATCTTTGACAAACTTAAACCTATTTTCATATTTTTTGACATGATTCGTCAGGAATATTCATTTGATTAAACTGTCGATATACTTTCTCTTTATATTGCCATGTCACTACGTAGAGCTGACGTAATTATGACGTCATCGAAAATGCCGTTTTATTGTATCCAAGGTGAAAAACGCTAAGAGTGTTTTGGTTAATAACTTTAACAAATTTGAACGTATGTTTATAATTTTTGGTAGGCAACATTGAAAAAGTAAGGCGCAACTAACTTTGTCTACCTTGTCTACTAATAGTCTACTGTGTCCGAATACTGACGCCACTTTTCCACGTAAAATAAAACACTCTTCGTATTCTGTCGTATTCTCCATATCATTGTCTTTTTTTGTCTGTAGCTGCCTTAGTTGTCAGCAACAGTGACAAAACTTGCTATTAACCAACTTTTGGGTCAACCACTTTTTTTTTACAAATGTACACTACCGCGATGTTAACACATGCTGCAGAAATGACACTGCTCGCTGATAATGGCTGCTGCACAACGACGTTCCCGTTGTGCACATGACGGCCACACTTAACATGGCAAAAATCAAGATTAGGTTAAAAAATGTTAATAAAAAGTAACTTATTTCTATGCCAGCAATGTCTGAAGCTTATTACTGCAATTTTCTTTGAGTAGTTTTTCTGTTTTCATATTTTAGAGGCTCATTTAGACGTTATCTTTCAGCGAAAATGGCATTTTCCATGACGCCACAATTACATTAGCTATACTCAGTAAAAAGTAAATTTTGAAGGTATGTTTTACATGTTTTTAGTAAAACGTATCATTATGAAAATGTGTGCCAAAAATTATAAAAGTAAATTTACATTTGTTGAAGTTATTCAGGAAAAAGTGTAGACTTTTTTCGGACACGGTGTACAATAAAATATGGCTTTCTTGTTGTAGGGCCTACAAATCATTTAGAATGTAAAATACAGTGCTCAGTGCTGTCTGAATTTTGATCGACATTTGATTGAATTTATACACGGTGTTTCATAAAAAGGCACCGTTTTTGTTTCTTTTATAACTAAAGTCAAATGATGATCAATTTACACGAAATTTTTACCAGACATAGCTGACGAAATACTAATTCAAAATATTTGGACAAAATGTGGCTGTTAGTTAATTATTCTTTGCTAGTTGTGACGTAATGCTGACATCATAATGTGTCGTGAGTACAAACATGGGCTTGTCGACTGATGAGAAAATGTTGAAGTTTTAACATTGAAACCAGAAAAGCGTCCAAGACGATCACTTTCACACATTTGAGGGGATAGCTTTTCTTCTGCACCTTGTTGCAAGATTGTTCAGTGTTTTGGATTGCAACACCCATGTTGCTCAGTGCTGATACAGTGAACATTTTTCATTAGTGAACAAGATAAAGTTCATTACCGAAGCAGGGTAGCAACTGACAGAACCAGTTGAAGCCAGTTTGTACTCACGACACATTATGATGTCAGCATTATGTCACGACTAGCAAAGAATACTTAACAGCCGCATTTGTTGAAATATTTTGATTTTGTATTTCTTCAGCTGCCTGGTAAAATTTCATGCAAATTGATCACCATTTGACTGAGTTATAAAGGAAACAAACAGGGTGCCTTTTTATGAAACACCGTGTAGTGTGATACCCCAATCAGATGATTACCAACCAACGGGCCTATTTTTCAGTTAAAAGCTATTTATTAAATTAAACTGGCTTATGCTAAATTCTGTGCAAGATACAGTGAATGTATATATGCAGAAAAGGTTAATGCCACATATTTGTTCTGATCATGTTGTAAAACAGTGACGTTGTAAGACAGTTATAGATGTTACCATCACACATAGCAAAAATATTTAGAAAAATTGACGCATTGAACTTCCGAATTAGCAGTCACCAACGTACAGTAAGCGTACCATTTTGTGCACAACATCATAAGCATTCTAATTCTCTACAGTACCCAATCCACAAGCAAGCATGCATCATACACTTTAGCAGCAGATGACAATTGCAGCAGTATTACCATCTACGCACAGGCACACATAATACACAATACAGATTCCTCTACAATAATACAATAGGCCTCCTGTACAAAATATAAACTACAAATACGTATGGATGAATAAAATAAATACAAAATAATACTGTTGTTGCCTGCTTGCGATGTCAAAATATTTTTTAAACACACAAGTTGCATGATGCAATAGAGCAATGGGATTTGGTAACTAGCACTTTGTATCTTCTCAGCTGTCAGTATCGCCAAAATCTGTGTTACAAAAACAATGCAGTATTTGACAAATCATTTAACTGTAGCCAAAAACAAACTATAATTCATAACTGAACTAGAAAATGGTGAACGCTGAGATGCAGTGTGATAAAGGAGGTAGTCAGGGGCGTGATGTGCGGCGGCAACGGGCTCCAGTGAAGGACGCGTTGTAACGCGAAGGCCGAGTGTTACGACTTCGATACGTGCTGCCACCACGCTGTGCAGCGCCAGTCATCACAGAGCTCTGACGTGCCAGCTGATGACCAGAACCTGGACTGGTCAGGATGGCCCGCTGATTAGCAGCACCTCTTGCTGGTGTTAGCTGATTACCGTACCGTGTGGTTTGACCAGTGTCTGACAATGGCCAAGGTCGGATGCTGACCTCCGAAGGCAGACTTGGTGTCATTTCCGACGCTTGTCTTCGCAGCCTGGCAGCGTAGTTGAAGTGTGGCGGTCTGCTAGTGCCCGGCAGCCATGACAGTGGTGAATGATGATTGGGTACTGGGACAGATTCTTGACCGACGGCAGGCAGTGAAGTCTGTGATGCTATGAAGCCACGGCCCTGGGCAACGACTGGCTGCAGGGTGTGACGATTGACGCTGGTGCATGTAAGACCACCTCGCAACGTGCTCAGTGTGTGATACGAGCTCACAGACTCGTTGGACAAACCCAGATCATAGGCGGCAGCACCAGGCGCAGTGCGGGTTAACAGAGTCGGGACACCTAGCTGCCGTAGTGGCCTTGCATCATGAGTGCCATCACAGGCCAACAAAGGGTTCGGACGAGGTACAGTGTCATGAGATCTGAGAAACACGTCATCATCATCATCTCTGATGTCATCAACCACGGCCATGCCATCAAACGCAGCGCACAGCTCGCATGAACATCGTGCCGCAGCAGATGTACATTCATTCACACAGTCACACGCTTCATATCTCATAGGACTCGCTGCCGGTGAGATACTGACCGGTACTGACGATACATAGGAGACATCAGACATACCTGAAACCAATGACTGATCGCTTGGCACGGAATGAACATTTCCTATCGATGGAGTGTATGACACGGACTGAAAGCCTGATATGAAAGAGACGGCAGACATGCCGTCTGGTGAGGCTGTCATACTGCTACGACCTTCAGGTGGGTCACTTTCAGTCAACTGGTGCCAAATGAACTCGTCCACGCTGGCTGGAGCAGGGCTGGCCATGTCAACAACCTCGTCCTCATCGCAGCTTTCATCATCCTCAGATGAATCGTTGGCTTCTTCCACAGCGTCGATTTCACGCCAATGTCGAGCTGACAGGTTACTTAAGCGTCGCAGGGCTGCTGACCGTGCAAAGCCGGGTCCATCGGTCCGGCGTAGTCGCTGTGGTCCAGGGAGGTCACGGTGTGCAGGGCGACGTCGACCCGACCTCGGACGGACTGCGTTCGACCTGATGAGTGTAGAAAGGGCGGAGTTGATTTCACTGAGCTGGCTACTAAGTGCTAGAGCATCGTCAAGCCCCGGCGTCTGCTCAGCATTTGATTCCTGCGACTGCTCAAAGTTCAGCAACGCCTGCTGGCGCATCTGCATCTCAAGGCGCATCAGCATCATCATCTGCTGAATCATTGCTCGGCTCTGCAACCAGCAACACCCCAGCCCACAAAACAAGTGCAACTAATAAACGCTATATGTACAGGGTGCGGCAGAAAAAGTGGACCCCAAAGTTTTTTGCCATTTTCTCAGCAACCGTTTGGGATTTTAATATGAAATTTTACAGCTTCATTTAGTGAAACCTTCTACATCTAATTGCCAAGTAAAATATGATTCTGTTGAAAAACGACGAAGTTATCAACTTTTTAACATGACTGCCTACCGATTTTTCAGCATTAAAAATGTTCAAGCTAAAAATGCTATTTAATTTTCAAAAACTGGTTACACGTTACTGCCGATGACGTCACAGTGACGTTTTGATAAACGGTAATTTATATTGTTTATAAATTATTACTATATTATCGTTCCTTCAAAGCAATCGCCGGCTGCCCACCGGATTCATCATCCAGCAGGACGGCGCGCAACGAAGCGCAGCGCACAGAACTGGCTGCGGGCCAGCTGTCCAGATATCATCACAAAAGACCAATGGCCTCCAAATTCGTCGAATATAAACCCAATGGACTATCACGTATGGGGTGCAATGTTGGAGGCTTACCGCAAGCTCAAAACAAAGCCGAAAACAAGCGCTGAACTCAAGGAAGCGTTTCAGGTTATCTAGGACAACCTGCCACAGGGACCGATCGACAAGGCTGTAAAAAATTTCTCAAATAAGGCGACTGAAGGCTGATGTTGTAGCTTGGAGCTGGCGGTGAACACTTCGAACATTCGCAGTGACAATGGAATTCTGGCAGCTGATATTTGTTTAACTGTGTTGTTCAACGATGTTATTAAGTTGCTGTTGTAGCAGGAACATTTTTGAATGCCGAAAAATCGGTAGGCGGTCATGTTAAAAAATCTGTAACTTCGTTGTTTTTAACAGAATCACATTTTACTCGGCAGTTAGATTTAGAAGTAAAAATTTTATGATTCTAGGTGTCGAAGTTTTGGTACAGTGCCATGGTGTGACGGACGGACAGACAGAGAGAAAGACGGACGCCTAGACGACGGCTAAGCATTACATGCCGTCGCGCGTAAAAACAGAAGTCGATTTCGTGCAAGCAACCGCGAAGGCAAACAGTCGGTACTACTCCGAGAATACAAGTCTGGTCACAGTTTGCTGTCCGACACCCAGCAGCGTCCGTTACGGCCATTCTCACGGCGCCAGTGAAATGATTTTGAAAATCGGCGAATACCTTACGAAGTTATGACAACATTCGGTGGCTTGTTTTTCTTTTCTGGGCCACCGCGTGCTTTACCTGCCAATCACAACGACGAAATACGTCGACATCAGTAATCCGTCGGCTGCCGGTTGATGTTGACGCTAACCGACAGTTGCGCAACACGTGTTTCTATTTTACTGCCTCCACGGATGGGCGAGCTTACAGCTCATCCGGCCACTGCGCAAACCTACAGGTGCCTACTGAGCGTATGAGTGTTTTAAATGGTCCTGTCACCAGTTTCCAATCGGCCAAGTGTGTCGCAAGCCTGTTTATGGCATGATAATTCGTTTTCAAGCGTGTCGCGCCGCTGACACGAATCATCACCTCGGACTATTATTTGTTATCCTAAAGAACATTCGACGTAACTGAAGATAGGCAAAAACTCACCTGCACGAAATTTGCGCACAATCACATCACGTCAGAACGTCGACGACGCAAAACGATTCGCGATCATCCATGCAGCTAGAGATGCAGCGTATAAATAAACATCATACACGCATCGAGCAACGGTTGTGTATCGGTTGCGTCGTCGATCAGAATACGTATGCGACGACGAGTCGACGTTCTCCCGGCCCCGGGCTAGCATTAATTCTCCGGAGAGTGTCAGAGCGGTGGTTCTACAAATCGCAGGTGTTGTTGCCTCGCTGCTGACGGACGTAGCACAACGCGCCAAGGTGCTGCGGCGCTGCGGCGTCGGTTATTCGAAGGCGGTGTAGCTATTTCAGTGCGCCGGGGCGTCAGCTGCCGCAACCGTACGCGGGCTGACGAGCCTTCCAAACGCCAGGTCACTGACTGATAGACTGCAGTATATACCATCGGCACCGTCCGTCCGCGGAATATATCACCAGCGATGATGACACGTGGACAAACAATGCCCCGCACTGACCACGCAGGCACGCAGCCGGTTAGCGAGTTCACGTCATCATCTCGTCGATGACAGATTCCGATTCACGCGCGCCGTCCGTTCGCTCGGATCCGGTCTGCAAGGAATTCGGCGGTGCGATTTTTATCGGCGCGTAATTGCTCAGCAGAGATGTGAGTGCATGTAATTGACGTTTCGCGTTCGCAATGGTTGACCGAAATAGCGAAGCAGCTCACGAATTTACGAGGCATTTTGCTTGAGCGATTATTTTCACAGATCAATAATGTAACCCCATAAAAAACTTGGAGTTGAAGGCAGAATGTGTAGGCTATGGGACTTGTCTTTATGTCAAATTCATGCAGCTAAAAAGTGATACTATATACACCGTGGTCCATAAAATACGTGCCACTTTTATTTTTTGAACAGCTTCGTGAAACATTGGCTGATTTTAATAATTTTTAGCACGCAACATCAGAAAAGAACTTGACGCAAATGACTGCAGTTTTGGCCATCCCACTTTAATAATGTCGCGACACTACCTTGTGAAATGCAGAAGTCGTAGTTTGGCCATTTACAACAATGAATTCATACTGGATAGTGCACGCGTCGGCTCAGGAATGATTAACTGAAAAGCGACAAACACGATTGGCAACTATTGCGTCTTAAAAAGTCAGACGTGTCACATCACATTTTTTATGTGCTCAAAATGTCCTCCCCCAGCGCGAATGCAAGCGGCAAACGTTGACACTACTCGCAAACAGTAGGCTCAACAACCTGCATTTCACAAGGTAGTGTAGCGACAGTATTGTAGTGAAGTGGCCAAAAGGACAGTCATTTGCGTCGAGTTTCTTCCTGACATTGCACGCCAAAAATTATTAAAATCGGCCAATACTGCACGGAACTATTCAAAAATTAAAAGTGGTACGTTTTATGGACCACGGTGTACTTTGGTTTCCTGGCTGTATCTATGTATAAAGATGCATTCTCACATCTGCCGACTCGACTCTGGTACAGGCTAAATCGTCTCCAATCTACTGTTGGCCTTGGGGAACAGCGAGGATAACAAGATTGTTATGTTATGCCGTACACTCACGCAGTGCAAATCGCCCGCAGTAGGCCTAGTCGGCAAATATCACAGCGAGTTGTAAAAAGGGATACGCCCGTGCCTGAAAATGATGAGTAAAATATTTTTGATGCGACTCATGCGAGTACTAATATAAACCACCCAAAATTGTAGCCAGCTGTTTTTGTGCTTTAATTCCACGACAATTCATCCATATTTTCGTTTAGCAATAGTCGGGGAGCTGACAGGGGTTACCATGCACCCTCTCTGGGATTAAGCCCCATGCATATTTTATTGTACTCTGGGGGCCGGCTGAACTTTAGAAAAAATTATATTAACAGAAAAATATTTGGGATACAGGGTGCTTACCAGCCGTTTGTTGCTATGACAACCGAAAACCATTAGCAACAAGCTTAGTGTAAAGGTAAAGGTCGTCAATTTGTATAGCGTCATCGCGAGCACGCACACGCCTCTAATGCGCTTTCGTCATTAACCAGAGCCGCCTGCCGCACGGCCACCGTGTGCAGCCCCAGTCAGCTGTACCAAGGTCCCCACCTTCCGTAACCCATGTAAATGAGTTACTACTCATTTTACCGTCCCACGGAGGGTAGAAAGCTGAGTCGACCTAGCTGGCAGGCTTCGCAACGAGATGGTTTACCTGGCCGCAGACAGTCACCCATCGCAGTACTAACCAGGCCCGGCGTAGAGTAACTTCGTTTCAGCCGAAACGCGTTACCAACTACGCCACGCCACCAACTGGTTACACGTTACTGCCGATGACGTCACAGTGACGTTTTGATAAACAGTCATTTATAGTGTGTTTATAACAAAGATAATAAATGTCTAAACGTGTCAAATATTATGACTATAATAAACTGTTCATAAGTCACTAATTACAAGGAATCCAACGGTGTGTTTATCACTTAACAACGGTTGCTATGGAACTAGATTTTCCATAGCAACGGTCTATTCACCAGATATACATGGTGCGGCAAAAAGTGGACCCCTAAAGTTTTTCGCCGTTTTCTCAGCAACCGTTTGGGATTTTAATATGAAATTTTACGGCTTTATTTACGGAAACCTTCTACATCTAATTGTCAAGTAAAATGTGATTTTGTTGAAAAACGACAAAGTTATAGACTTTTTAACATGACCGCCTACCGATTTTTTAGCATTAAAAATGTTCGAACATTCGCAGTGACAATGGAATTCTGGCATTTGATCATTATTTAACTGTGTTGTTCAACGATGTTATTAAATTGGTGTTATAGCCGGAAAATTTTTGAATGCTGAAAAATCGGTAGGCGGTCATGTTAAAAAATCTGCAACTTCGTCGTTTTTAACAGAATCAAATTTTACTTGGCATTTAGATGTAGAAGGTTTTAGTAAATAAATCTGTAGTAAAAGTTCAAATTAAAATTTCAAACGGTTGCTGCGAAAACAGCGAAAAACTTTAAGGGTCCACTTTTTTCTGCCGCACCCTGTATAAGCATGAGACCTCAACCAAACCTTACTTACCATATGAAGTAACATCAATGGTTATAGTTTTGCTTAGCAACCGTTACTATGGACACCGTGGTAATCTAGTAACAGCGTTTTCATGATATACTATCACTCCTGTCAGCTCCCCGACTAATAGGCTAAGTGAACTAATCAAAACACCAATACCGGCAGGACTTCCACTCACCG
>Ga0209671_1003362_pt1 | contig 15341 bp, 8 predicted proteins | sample WorMetHERISLAND2_2_FD_187401 | JGI IMG/M metagenome (GOLD analysis project Ga0209671, IMG submission 187401) | Marine gutless worms symbiont microbial communities from Max Planck institute for Marine Microbiology, Germany - Olavius geniculatus... | ecosystem: Host-associated > Annelida >... | reverse complement strand
GCATATGTGCGCATGGTTTGAGTTTTCTTTCGGTAGCTGATTTATCGACCCAACCCCGATTGCTCAGCTGGTATCGCGGACCTTGTTTGACCGGGCGACGTCCGAGCCGGCATGTTCTTTCATTCGTTACTTTCGTTCGTTTCATTCTTTTCATTAGTTACGTTATCTTTTGTTTTGTATTCGTTTGCTGCCTATCATGGTGAGTAAAGATGTATACATAAAATCGAATTTTTCCCTTTTTATTTGCACATTTCTGCTGTTCTATGCATCGAGTGAGTAGGCTAACACGCGGTTTTAGTTAACTTGTGTCTGTCTACATGCTAAAACATTATCTCACCCACTATACGAAAAATCGTTTACTACTGGCCTTAAAATACATAAAACTACGTTGGCGGTTGGGGTTCCGCTAGCAGCGCCAAGCTAATTAAATTCTTGAAGTGCAGGGAAGAAAGACAGACTAAACAGAAAAAAGGGAGGACTGAAAAGAAATCGTTGTCGTGCATTTTTTTCTTTCTGATCATTGGCGCGTATAAAATAAAGCACGAGTGACATACGGCAGTGTTGCGAATCTGTTGTCCAGCAAACCAGCGCAGCATTTCAACAACCGCAACGAACACTCGCGACTTGCTCTCTGCAGCAAGCAAAAACACGTAAATGTCTTTGTCCAAAAAATGCGTCACAAAGTTCCCACACGTCGACGAAAACTGTTATGTAGTGTTTACGCAAAGCGACCGGTCGCGATCGCCGCGACGATCGCCTCGTGTAAACACTACATCAGTGTTTCTGCCACAGTTCAGTGTCAGATATTAGTCTACCTGTATTGCTACTCTGTGTTATAAAACATCTTAATAAAAACAACTGTCTGACATGGTGACAACTACTCTATAGCACCGTAAAATTTTGTTAACTCAAACATTTTGCAACATTATTTCCCATGGAGCTGTTACCCACGTTGCGCGCACCAAGAGTGCTACAGGAATGAAATATAGCGACAAAACTGTGTAATAAAGCAATTCAAAACACTAAAATGCACTAAGAAAATACTGTGCTACTACTACGCTGCCAAAATAATATTAAAGTTGGTAGCGACTGCCAGTCCGTAATGCACAAACTAATCTGTTTTGAAAAAAATATTTCCCCGTCTTTACTTTTTCGCCAGTTAAGAGTTCATAATTTTTTCAGGTCTAATCTTTAATCTGCGTGATGTCCTAATATAATTATACTTTACAGTTTACACTTGTGTACCGTACAGATATCACGTATAGCCGCAGACCGTGAAGTTGTGCGATGGCATGCCGCAGAGCCCGGTCAAGCCTACTCAGCGTTACCGAAGCACCGAATCTCATTCCACTCTCCAACGTCTCGACCGTGTTCAACTCCTTGACGTGAGTCGCCGCCATGATCACCGGGTAATGCACGTTCTTCAGCTTTATCTCCACGCCTACAATAACACTTCGGACTTGAGACCTATATCCGGGCCTGACCCCTTATCCTAAGCTCGACAACCCCAGCTGTCGAATGGCAGAAAACACCTTGTTTCCGGAGATAATACTAAGTATGATCCTTACCTTACCTTACCTTACCTCCGGGGTAGACAAGCTCTTACACCTGCCCAGCGCTGAGGCCGTATCAGCTCGGCCCAATGCGCGTCATACTAAGTATGATAATCTAACAACAATTCTTCTGTTACTTGAAAAAGCTGATGTTGTACTATCCGAACAAACTGTGCTCTGTCGACGAGGTAGGATCGCAGCCACTCCAGCGATGTGTCGGTGACTCCGAACTCGGATTGCAAACGTTCAATGAGTAGCGAGTGGTCGACGGTGTCAAACGCAGCCGACTGATCGTGACCGATCAGCGCGGAAATCTGTTTGTCATCGACCGCAGTGTAGTCGCCGTCGAAAACTTCCAGTAGCGCAGTCTCCGTCGAATGACTAGCTCTGTACGCCGACTGTTAATGACCGAAGTTGGCAGAACTGAACAGGTGAGGCTGCAGTCGCATGAGTACCAGTTTCTCCAGTATCTTGGATATGGTCAACAGATTGGATATCGGTCGATAGTTGCCTGGTGACGAAATGTGGAGGCCGTCCTTCTTCCACAGCGGCAGAACCTGGGCGCGCAGGACGAAAACTTGCCAAACTAAAGTTCGAAAGGGACGGTCGACCTCATCGCCCCCACCGTTGACCAAACTACTGTCCACAAAACTGCAATTAAATGCGTTAAACTAGCAGAACGTGAAAACCGACCGATCTCAGTGTTGCCGACGACAAGGCGAGCGTCGGGATGTTGAGATTTCAGCGTAAGAAGCTCAGAGAGTGAACTGGGTCTGTACCAGGTCACTCGGCCGGACTGGAACCTCAATGAACGCAGCTCGTAATCTGCACTGTGCAACTGAACACATCCAAACGCAGACGCAACGGACGACTAGAAGCGATCAAAGACATCAAATATCGGCCAACCACGTCGCTGCCACCTGGCAAATACCACGGACTGATTATTCAAAAAAGTTTATAGTATGTCCTGATTTAAACTCAGAAAACCTGGACCCAAATCTTGCCATCAGAACGTGCAACTACATTTAGGCATATGTAGTACACACACAAAATTACAGTCTAACAAAAATTAAAGTTAACAGTAATATTCGTGGACCGGTGACGGAATAGATAAACCTGGTCATACTTTACACATCACAACGTTATAGGCCCTTACTTGCGTGATAGCGTTACGAGAAAAGCTCGCATTTTACACAGCGTGACTCACAAAAGCACATTACACAAACTTTTGTTTATATTTTCTCTAGACGCGAAACGATTTTCAAACTCATTCACTGACACACTCACGGAAAAACACGAAACTAAATGACCATTAAAGACCCCTCCAAACCTGCAACGCGTGGCTACACTACCTGGTAAAATATTGTTCTTTAAATCACTTCATAACTACACACTTTTATTTTATACGTTTGCTGCTTTTGACTGTTATTTTTGCAGTTCTTTATGTACATATTAAGTCCACTAACACAGTAACACAAAGTGTGGCGCTTGTTAGGCCTACTTGAAGTTCGCAGGGAAATATTGGCTCCTGACTTGGATCATATGGCACGTAATTGCTACCGTCTCCAGGTGCGACGTCGTTAGTTGACAGCTGTGTCTGCAAAAAAGCAAAAGTAGCAATATCACTAAATATAACCAATCTACAGATTACAGAATAAGCAAGTTAGCAAAAAAAGTAACAGCAACTAGCGCCATTGCGCGAACAATGTACAATCATAAAGGGGTGGGATGCGTGCTCTCTGTTAATCATTTCTGAAAGCTTAACCAACTTTAAACCATTATCCAATTACTGATATCGTTAAAATTTAACGTCTCGGCTAACGTCTCGGAAGCTGCGACGTCTCGTCTCGGTTTTGCCTCGATCTCGCCTCGGACAAAATTTCGAACGTCTCGGTCTCGTTTCGATCTCGGAGACATGCGTCTGGGGTCTGGGTCTAGTGACTCTCGTCTCGAGTCTCGTGACTCTCGTCTCGGTCTCGATTCATAAGGTTTCGTGCACATCCATAGTTCAAACAACACTATCTTCTGTACAGCAACCTACGTAAATGGCAATTTTAAAAAAAAATAAAATATTCATAGTTTTAGTAATAAAGTATGAGACTCGTAACTTTTATGCAGTTTGCGATTCAAATTTCACCTCGGATCATTTGCAAGCAATCATGAACAAGTTCCTAACCTACTGCTCAGGCCAACTCAGCCTTCTACCCTCAGCGAGACGGCAAACAGACTAGCTTACGGGGCCTTGCGTGGCTGATTGGTCTCATTGAGGCGGTGATGTGTCTGCTGGCTGCACTGCGCGTCCATTCGTTTGCCGGCGTGGCAAACGTAGTCAACGGATAGCCGCATAATCCACTGCCATTCGTTGTAGAGTGTTTCTATATAGTCACGACGCTATATTAAGCACCACAACTTTTCTAATAAAAATAGAATAACATAAACGATTAAAATATTGAAAATACAAATGTGATGTTTGCAGATCTAGTTAATTGTTGAAATACCGTCATAGTAAATAAACTCACGCTGCTGTTGCAAGCAGAAGATGCGCATTGTGAAGCCATACTGGATCCGCCACAGCACTGCCTTCCGTTTACTCCGCACACACTGCTTCCGTCCTGTCGGGAAACAAACCAAGTTCTTCTCATTTTATTTTAGCAGGAACTATAACATTATGTCACGTGTAAAACGTTATCAAAAATCAGGCTTGTGAACCTCTTGCTTTAACGATTCGCCAGAGTTTAATAAAATAACTTCAACCAAACCAACCGTTGTACTAAAATCAAAATGAAGAAAAATTGTAAATAATGCAACTACGGTGATATTACGATTACGTCTATAAATATGATGCTTTTCGGTGACTGATGACATGGTCACATGCGCCAAACAAACAGTCGTTGCGAAAAAATTCACGGAATCGTTAAAATGAATGATCCCCTGTAAAGTGTAGGCATAATACCGGTACTTACTTTCGTAAGACGCCGAAAGCCTTCAAGAATTGGCCGATAACCGGTACAACGGCACAGGTTGCCTAGAAAAAATATAATACGAAACTTAGTCTAATATTTGACTCATTCCGAAAATATTTCATTAAGACACACAGCAGTAAACCTGTGATATATGTACTACAACATTATAATTAAACATCACATATATTTAAACGTGTTGGGTAACTGCCTTGTAAATTATTAACGAATAACGATTTGAGTAAGGCCTATTTACAAAAAGGCGGTACTACATCTAAAGCTAATTACTGAACATCACATCTTAAACGACTAATGGATTTTTTTTGAAAAACCTTTAATATTTGATAAATAAAATATAAAGTTGTGAAATCTGGCGTTTTAACACTCCACTCGGTAAATGTGCAAACGAGAGGAACAAAAAACGGTGCGGTGAAAAGAAAGAACAAACGAACTGAAGCAGAGCGCGAAGCAAAAAGGTCGTGGAGCAAGAACGGAGAAATGAGCAAAGATCACGAAAATAGGCTTAAGCGCTGTGTGGCAAAACACCCGCTGTGTTCCGACTAATGCTCCAGTAAACAACTTATAAAAACGCGAGTCCAGAGAATGTACTCAGTCTGAGGTATTGTCGCATTTCTACCTTGAAATGCGGCTTCCATGTCGAGCGCAGTCGGCTGTAGATTAATACGCAGCAACGTGTACATCGACATGACAAAACCCGGCGTGCAGAACCCGCACTGTGAACCGTGCGAACTCGCAATCGATTCCTGACATATACAATAAAAAATACTAAAGTAATCTGACAAGAAACAGAATCGCTGTGGCAAGTCTACCCACCTTCACGTTTGTATTCGCAGGTGGCAGCATTTTATGACTGACGGTTTTGATACAATTTACAATTATTGTATTTTTTGGCTATGGGTTCGAACCTCGAATCTTTCTATTTCTTGAGAATCATGGAACCTCATATAAGACAGTATGTCATTGAACCCTGCCAAATGGCAACAAAAATCCGTGGATCGGTTTATAAGCAGGGGGCGCCACGAATGTGACAGACAGATAACGACAGACAGACCACGCTACGGATAAATGTGTACGAAACTATGAACAGGCAGAATAGCTTCAGCTACAAGAGCGTCGTCTAAAAACATACCAATAAAACCAAAACTTGTGTAAAATCAGAATATTTCTCAAAGCAGGTCACCGGGCATCAAAAATTTCAAGTTAGCGGTTCACGAGACAGGCTATTCAGGCGCCGACTGCAAACCTTGTTAGACCAACATATTGTAGGCCCAATTTACTGTCAACGCCCGCGACGCTCGACAACTAGACGCACGGTTGTCTGTTGTTCTGTCCTTTGTATCGAATATAACTCAAAAGTTATGAACGGATACTGATGAAATGTTTTCAGCCGGGTTAGACATGATCCAAGAAAAACGTAACCATATTTGGTGGCGATCCGGATTCTTTCGTGGACTTTAGATTAGCCATGATTCTGTTCCACTCGGAAATAGCTAAGACGTAAACTATGCGGTGATCGCCAGATGACAGTACTATGATTATCGGCGGTGGCTTGAGATCTGTGATTGCTTCTACAATACAAAAGCATGAAGAATGATGATGATGATGATGATGACGAAGAATGACCTGGACGGCGTGCAGTTTGGTTCTGGTGCTTCCAATTCCCTCGACTGTGGTGATAGCCAGACCGTGCATTGAACAGAGTGGAGCCAGACATGCGTTCACCGACATGTGTCTATGCAAAACGCTAGCTCAGAGCCAATAACAACCGTATACAAAATATACTAGGCCCATAGCAATATCTCGAGCAAAGGGTGCCGTAAAATATACCAAGCTTTTGCATTTACATTAGGCCTATGTCTTATGCTACTACTTTTTACACACAGATTTTGTTTGGATCGAGCTACAGATAGTGCACTTAAATCACTAGAGCATAATACTTTTTATTTTTAATCATTGTTTGTTCGTGCTTTAAACTTTGCATTTTATTTTGCTATTTCTGCGACTGCAACGTATTGTAGGCTATTTCGCCAATTTCCGAACAGTATGAACTATGTTACGAAACTGAAACCGAAGCAAAATGCGCGGTGAAAATGCAACCGACAACAATCCTTATTACGTTTTCGTTTTATACTGAATATCTTATCACTCAGGTAACCAACGCTATTCAAGTTTGTAATCACCGATTTTTCCTTTTTTAGATAGACGGGTATAGACCCTATTTCTGTATAGACTACGTCCACTATACTCGTATACAGGCCTATTGTAAAAGTTGTTGAAACCTATATCATTGCAACATATGGCCGGCAGGAACAACAGTATACAGGAAGGAAAGAAAAGTAAGACAAAATGAGAAGTGTTTAAACCCACAGTTTTAGACAAACGGATAAGGAAATGGTTGATGATATTATAACGGATACATCAGTTTGGATGAAGAACTGTCGAAGCGACTGATCATGACGGTACACGCGCCACACCCGCCCTCGCCACATCCAAGTTTTGTTCCTTTCAGACATACTGCCGACACCAACACGCAGTGTTCAACACAATATAGGCTAATTACTGATATTATGCAGCCGTCCTAATGGGATGAATTAGCGGTCTTGCCCGTTTGTTCGCTCGTCTTTCCCGTATGAGCTGTAAACTACAAAAAAGTAATATAACAATAATATGTGCGAACGTTGCCCTTATGTAGCACAGCAGTAAATTCGCAATAAACTGTTGACTAAAGTCACTCCACATCTCTAATGCTTCGCTACGTATAAACCGTGCAAATATGCGCTAGCATCATGCTCTGAAATTCAGAGATGGACACGGGTCACTTTTTTGGACCCGGATCCGACCCGACCCGCCAAAATTGTCTATAATCTGATCCTCGACCTGACCCGACCCGACTCCATGCAAATGCAATGCGTTACATTACAGACTACATTTTTACAATAAAAAGCAGCATTGTGCGAAATACTGAACGAGAGCACTTAAGGAAAGGTAACAATTTTTGCCAATCGCAGAAATTTTGCATGCCTAAGTTGAACAAACACGGCTAATTATTCGTGTAAAAAGTTTTCTTCTACGACCTAAAGCTTAGCCACAATACATCTGTTACAGACGGACAGACAGACGGACGGCAACCATGCCAGTAGCTCGACAGTTACTTAAGTGTGATCGGCTAAAAGTTGAAGTACAAAATAAATACGCAGTTCTTCAATAACTACGGGTATTATATTTTTATCCCGGGTATTATTAGGCCTATTATTGTACGATTTATTCTAAGGTGTCGTAAAGTTACAACGTAGGCTAACTGCAAAGATGTGGACAAAATGGAAAGTTAAACAGAATGTTTGCGTTTAAACTGAGAAAACATGAAACTACAAAAAGACTTCAGTTTTCAGGCGTTGTCTGGAAATTTCGAGCGATGGCGCCGATACGACAGATGATGGCAAATTTAAGTACTACATGGCTGAAAACATAATTTCGCCATAAGTAACGTTTTATCAGATGTTCAATATTTAATTGTTAACGTCATTGTGGCAACTTTGTCCGTCACATGGCTGAAACAACTTTGCTTAACGTTTACCACAAAATACAGTCATGAGTCAAACATTTTTTTACAGTTCAAAGGCTTCAACGACTTCTTCTTGAGTAAGAACAAGTTTTCAAATAGTTCGTTTAGTTCGTTTCCTGCTGCTTTGGTCTGGCGTCTACCAGTCGTCTATTCGCACTTTTTTTAGGCCTACGAATTACTAAACCCCTATCTAATCGTATGGCTGGCAGAGCTATAGTGCAATGAATGCTCGTTACGCGGTCTCCTGCTGGGTGTTTTCCGGGTTCCCTGGCGTTAGTGTCATGCTGTCGGCTGGCCTGTTGTTAGCGTTGCAAACTGCGGCTGCGACTGCAGCGAGTGTCCTCGGCGACTCGGCGCAACTAATTGTCGACCTTCGGTTTTCTGCTGCCCGCTGTCGCGTCGTAAAACTAGGCTACTCATAAAATTACTTGTAACCATTGCTGGTTATCTGATCTTGAACCACACACTGGTCGGCACTGTTCTGGCCAATTAAGTGACAACAGTAAGAATACGAATGATGGAAAATAATGCACAAAAATGTGCGGTAAAAAGTAGGTCTGACCCGCGACCCGACCGACCCGACCCGCGGATGGACCCGATCCGTGTCCATCTCTGCTCTGAATGAATAGGCCTATTGATATATCACAATAGTGTAGCGGAGCAAAAGCAGCATTTACAGTGTGGCGATATGTTATTAACGACTTCACAGTTCAAAACTGTCTGCTAGGCCTAACGCACGTGCCAGAAAAAAACATGAAAGCAGCCAACTATATTTGACGCTGCACTTACAATGATATGAAACCAACTCTATTCGTGGCTTCATTTTTGGACCACCCTGTAGGTCTATACGGGTATAGAAGATTACAATATAAATATTTAAGTATGCGTACATTTATCACGCAAATACTGTAGAAGCGTGGTCTCCGGGTCCGGATTCTTCTCCACCACCTGAAAACGACACTTCGCTAGATTAATGTTAGGCTTATACCCCGTTTACACGACAAAGCTGGCTCGACGAGCGCACGACGATAGGCGCTCATCGAGGTCAAGCTGTATACGGAGCCTCAGGCCAGAATGTCGTGCTGCACCAAGTAAACTTTTTGATGTTGAAAGTACGAAACGCGCCATAAAAAAGCCAAATAAAAAAAAACAAAAAAAATGTTGATCGAGCGTCAGTCCGACGTTCTCTGGTCTGCGGGGGGCCTCCTTCCTGTGGGTCCAACATGCATGCGCTTATTTTAAGACAATCTCCAACGGTGCAACCCTAAAGACGTAGACCAAGTTTGCGCATTCTTAGGCCCAGTTGCATTTTTATTTCGGTATAGATTTCTCGCATCTTGTAAGTTAGTCATGCTGCGGATGCATCGACCGCTGACATTAGAAAACTGGCTTAGGTACTGTCAGGGTACTGTACCTTTGTAAGCCTGTGTTTTGCTGAACAGTGGTTCAAAAAAACTTCAAAATACATATAGACATATGCGAACAAAAATAGTGTCCGCGTACACTCTGCGAAAACTGAGTTGAAACAATCACTCTGTTTGCCACGAACCACAGAAATTACTGCATTGATGGCACAAGTGCATGTGAAGTAGAAAAACATTATAACAATAGCCTACTCCTAGTTATTTACCTTCTTTCCGTTAACGAAGAACACCAATGTTTCACCACGTTCGTTCTCCATAGGCTAAACGATAATGTAGCGTGTTGTTCAAACACTTGTCCGGATCAATAACTGTTTGCTGATTAGGACCGCAGTACGTAGCGCTGTCTATGCCTACTGCATGGTATTGTGGTCGAAACTGTGCTCGCTGCTTGTGCTTTTTATAGGCCAAGGTAGGCCTAAAGCTGCTAGCTTTCAGCTGCGAGACAGCAATTAAACTGGTCCATTTGCTACAGCAGGGCCTCTTAAGGCCGGTTCACACGAGCCGTGTTCACGGCCCGTGTGAACCGGCCTTATGTTTAACTCTGGCTAAACGTCACCATTTCTATTTCCTATCCCTCTGTGTCTCCTGCTCCGTTTCCTATCCGCGCATACTGTCAGACACCCAAAAGTGAAGTAAACTGTTAGGCGGCCCTATGGCAGGCCTATTTATCACGTTTCACAGTTCTCGGACAAATCACAAGGCCAGTCCAAACAGTAACCACCGCAAGAGTAGGCCTATCGCTTACACTGTGAGCTAAAGCTGTACCACGCACCACTTGATTTTATGACATTTTCGACATGCGTGGGCTGATTTGTACAATCTAGACTCCAGTCCAACCTTTAAATTAATAGTCTACTGTTACTATTAGGGCGAAGACGCTTAGAGAGCGAATAAATTGAACTGCAATGTCATGCAGTTCTGTTTATTTATTTCGTTCTGCACATACTTAAAAACGTGTACTATAACATTATTGAACGCCACATCATGTGCCATGTTGTTCCAGTTCTGTCTGCTATCTGCCTGGATCTGCTCTGTGGCCGCTTTCCCATTAGCTTGCGTCATACACGTTTTCTTGATTTTATTTCCCGACCATGTACTGCTCGTGCTCTATTCTTGCCATAGCTGAAATAAACGTTTTTTAGCCGACCGTACTTAAGTAACGGTCGAGCTATTGGTTTGAGTCTGTCCACCCATCCGTCCGTCATGGATGTATTGTGGCTAAACGGTGCGAGATAGGGGCCTAAGTTGCTATTAATCACTAATAGGAAGTCGCATATTGACCTTCAAATGACATGCAACCTCGATGGGCTATACACTGTACGCACTATACACTGTCTCAAGAAACATCCCCGACATTTTCCATTGTGACATGAAGAAAAATTATCCGATTTGAATAATTTTAGTGTGAATATTCTTGACACAACTTGCCATCAAATGAACATTCAGTTTCCCACCTCATTCAATGTCTGCTTTTGCACTACCTACTACCTAGGGAAAGCAGACCAAGCGAAATATGCGTTAAAATATACAAAAACGTGAAAAAACATCCCCAATATTATCGATCGTACCTTGAAAAAGATTAACAAATTTTAATAATTTTTGGCATAAATATTTATGACACATCTGGCTATTACGTAATTGTTTAAATTCCCATCTCGTCCAATGTCTGTTTCTGCACTACCTGGGGAAATCTGACCAAGCAAAATGCGCGTTGAAATGAGTGAAAAACGCTGATAAATTCCATCTATCCACATCTGTGGCCCCCAACAACCAGTCGATTACAAAGTTTGACTGTCATGCAGCGGTGTGTCCACCAGATAGCGTTTAGGAATGTTTACGGATTCAAGAAGCAACTGGCAAAGTCTGGATTAGTCTGGAGCAGAACATTATTGACACTGATGTCGATGTATGGAGAAATCGTCTTCGTGCCTGCGTTTGCACTATGGGCTGACATTTCGAACAATTTTACTGCAGGCAGATGACAAAAGAAACAATTAGACGAAATGTCAGCCAATGTGTCAAAAATGCGAACAAAATGTGTTTTGTGTATTATTTAGATTAAGTGATGATACTACGCTGGGTAAAAATGTACTATTTCGTTGGTTCTACATTCCCCAGGTAGTGCAGAAACAGACGATAGGTGAGGTGGGAAACTAAAATGTTATTCGACGGCTAGTTATTTTGCGAATATTCGTACCAAAAATTATTAAAATATGATAACTCAAGTTCGTTACAGTGGAAAATGTTTGGGGTGTTTTTTGAGACAGTGTAGTATGCCAATCGTGCGGTATTGTGGCAAAAACGGTAAGTCGTAGGGGGTCGGCGATGACACCATTGGATAGGGCGCCGGCTTTGGTTTGGCCGCAATTTTCAATGGAAAATTTCAAGCTATAAGTGGCCGCATCTCAAAAACGGTGAGAGATAGGGCCCGGTCAAGGTTACTATTCATCACTAATAGGAAATCGCATACGACCTTTCAGGTGAGATGAATATCATCAACCTTAAATGACCTTGAAGGTCACTGTCAACGATCGGCTATCTTAAGGACAGCTGGGCTTCTTGTTTGTCGCTACGTTTTTATGTTTTTAACGTTTTTAAATTTTTTTTTCAAAAAGCGTTCACTGGAAATTCCACCAAATACGTAGAGAAGCACTTTTAAAGCCACATAAATGAATTAATGAGTTATCGTGGTGGTAGTTGAATAAGGTTCTCTCTCTTTCTCTCCTGCTCCGTAGACAAGACTTTGGTAGAACCTGCTTATAATAGGTTACCTATAATCTGCTGATATGTAGCTAGTTTGCGACAATCGGTGTAAGCTGGTGCGATCTGCGATTAGGTTGCATTTGTTGTGTCTAGTTTAGACACGCTCTTACACAATGCCAAAATCTCGTTTGGTAAACAGTGTTCTACCTCAAGTAATTGTCTTATTCAGTACGTGGCTCAGCTTATGTCATATGCTGGTTTTTAATGCATTTCTTACTGTTCATACTACATTTTGTTTCTTTTATGTGTACTTCTTTTATGTGTGTGTTTTTGTGTTTTTATGTGTTGTTTGCTGTGTGTGTCAATGGTCCCTTGTGGACTGATTTTCAAATAAATGGAAATGGAAAAAATGAGTTGAAGAACAAGCTGATGTCTGAACGATTCATATAGCAGCAAATAATTAACTTGATATACAGTAACGAAGTAACGACACATAATAATGCGACACACAATACAGAGATTACAAACACTCAGAGACAAAACAACGAAGGCCTATATGACAGTGATGCAAACAAAACTTCTTTTCAAAACCAAGACCAAGACCAAGATTTTTTGTCCCAACTTTGTGTCTCAAGACAAAACAAAGATTTGAACAACACCAAGGCCAACACTTTTCGTGCAGCATCAAATGTTTTAATATAAAATGTTATAAAATGCACACGTGCAGAGCCTAATGGACGCACAGAGCCAACGGAAGGGCCCCCCATACCCTGGCCAAGGGGTATGCTCAGGGGCCTCATGCTGTGTATGAAAAATATTTTGCTAGTTTTTACTCCTCGCGCGCTACGCTCCTAACGTAGCGAAGATTAGTATATAAGATCAGTGTAATGTTGAAAACCGACCGACCGACCAACGACCGACCTCTGTTCCTGGAAGAGCCTTCCTTGAAGAACTTCAATCGGCCATATCTCCATAACGGTGCTAGATAGATGCATGGTTACTATAGACCACCCATAGAAAGTCGACACTCGGGAGCCGAATGGTCACGTGACCGATGACGTCACGTGACCCCAGAAGGTCAACCTCGTGGCCCCATTATCTTTAAGGCGCCATATCTCCATAACGGTGCTAGATGGACGCATGGTCACTATGGACCACTCATAGGAAGTCGACCCCCAAGAGTCGAATGGTCACGTGACCGATGACGTCATTTGCGGTGTAAAAAGAAAGGAACTAAAAAGCAGTTAAAAGAATACAAGAGAAAATAATGCGCGCAAGGAGTACATTAGATTGGTCACAATCTAAAATATTTCTTGTTTAAAATATATTCAAAATATAAAATAAGTAAACATGTGGAAACTTTACCCAAAATGGACACGTTTATTATTTTTCATTAATGTACAGTAACCCGTGACGTATTAAGGTAAAGATGCTATATCCCAACTAAGGCGTAGGCGGGGTGCTCATCTCCCTTCCTTAGGCCTTTGAGCCCGTAGGTGGATAAACCACTTACAGTCCGTGACGCATGGCCAGTGCGACGTCAGACCTACGGTTATCTTCCCAGCCGCGGGGCATCACCGCCCTTTGACCGATACCAAATTATACTGCTTGGTGACAGATGCACATGCGTGTGAACAACTTGCCTAAGGTCGTTACCCGGCAGTGTCCCGGTGTGCGGAGTCGAACCTGCGTCCCTGATAAGGTGTTTACACGATCCAGCAAACGTCCAGCATTAGCACGTGTTTTTTGAATACATTTGCTGAAAGTTTGCTGGATCGTGTAAACACCCCATGAGTGACCTCAGGATTACAAGTCCGGCATGTTACCGTTAGACTATCGAGCCACTGTGACGTATTGAGACCTATTAAACTTCATTTTTTGCAAAGACAACATAAACTGTACCTTATTTTTTGCGTTTCAAATTTTTTGATAAGTGGGCAAATTTGCGGCTTCCATTTGAACGTCCAAAAGCCAAGTGTTTCAGCTTCGGGGGGCTTCGCCCCCTGACTCTCTAACTAAAGGCTCTGCCTCTGAAACCCGCTGGACCTCAGCTATATGGGCCTCACAGTTGTATTTGGAGGGAGTCTCCAACTCTTTGGCGCAGGTGGCACTGTGCACGCAGGCCTACATAGTCATAACGTGTATCCGCAACACAGAACCTGCAGCAACACAACAGTTACTGAGGCGTCTGTAAGCATATCAGTGTCAGTTAATGTCAACTTACATTTGGAAAAAAGTATAGTCAACTATACTGCAGTAGGCCTACTGGCCTAAGTGATTATGTAGGCCTACAGTCAGTGGCGGTTTTAGGCCCGATCGGGGGGGGGGGCAGAGCCCCCCAGTTTTGCTCCAGCCCCCCCCAGTTTCGCGGCCACCCATGATTTTTGGTAAAGGTAACACAAATATCTGATTTCTTTGCTTTTCCAAGTTGTAGAAAAGTGGGCAAATTTGCGGCTTCCATTGAACGTCCAAAAGCCAAAAAGTGCTTCAGCTTCACCCCCCTGACAAGGGCCTCTGCCGCTGGACCACGCTAAGGGCTCTGCCCCTAGACCCCCGTTATAGGCTCGCACTGGCGTGCTCGCCATGAGGCCGCGCCCCCAGATGTTGCAGGCTAGAACCGCCACTGCCTACAGTGAACATTTTGAGTTGCATTTGGCAAGCATAAAGATTACAACAGCTGTTCTGATAAAACGTGTGGTCTGATGAAAACTTGTTAAATTAGTGCTGAAGTTCGTAATGTGCAAAGAAAAATATATAATTAAATATGGCAGAAATTGTATGCTATGTACGCTACTCAGTGACTTGATAAACTACTTGATCACTGTCAAAAGATTTAAGAGTAGGCTACCGGTAATAAATAACAAAAGTCTTGAAATTTCTGAAAACTTTTTTATCCAGACCAAGATCAAGAACAAGACTTCTCCCTCAAGATCAAGACTATTTTTTGTCCTCCAGACGAATGAAAGACCACGACTTTGGTCTCAAGGACTACATCAAGTGCTGCTGTATGATACGATGATGCATAATTAGTCGCCTGAAGGTAGGTGGGTCAGGTTCTAAATCCACTCACAATGCACTAGCCTTGAACCTAAAAAAGTAAAAGGAAAGTGGAGAAAGG
>Ga0209671_1003361_pt1 | contig 15343 bp, 9 predicted proteins | sample WorMetHERISLAND2_2_FD_187401 | JGI IMG/M metagenome (GOLD analysis project Ga0209671, IMG submission 187401) | Marine gutless worms symbiont microbial communities from Max Planck institute for Marine Microbiology, Germany - Olavius geniculatus... | ecosystem: Host-associated > Annelida >... | reverse complement strand
CATTTTGGGGGTTCAAGGTCGTTACATCATCGATGTTGATACCACCAAGAAGCTTGTCACAAGCGCTTGTTATGGTAAGCAACATGTATGTGTTTATCTGCAACAGTTTTACCATAAATGTAAAAAACATTTTTAATGTTTTTTTTATAAAAATATAAAAAAACAACATTTTTTATGTTTTTAAATGTTTTTAAAATTTTTTAATGTTTTTTTTATTTCGTTATGTTTTTTTTTGCTTTTTAATGTCATGTTTTTTGTTCTTGTTAAATTGTTAGAATAAATTGCTACAGATGTGTTGAAAACTGTTAACGTGACTAGTATACTTGGTATTTGCTCTGACATTTGATTGTTTAGTTCATAATTGAGTATGTACCATAATCACGGCTACATAAAATAACAAGAAATTTGAGCTAATGCTCACGAAACGCGCGAAAACCGAAAGCAGTTACTGGCCAACAACGGTCGGTAAAATAACGACTTTTACGATCCCCTCGTGCGCAGATTTTCTTTAACCTAAAAAAATCGAGACTTGAACCGTCAAAATCTACGTTTAATGCTGAAAATTTCATACGCAGCTTTTACATGTCTATCTCAATTGGTTTCGACGCAATTCGCTCTTGAAATGTGTCTCGCAGCCAAAAATCGCCAGAAAAATCTATAAAAACCCCTTATTTTAGCGTTCAAGGTCATCCAAGGTCATTGAATTTGATAGCAATCGTGAGCCGGTGTATACGACTTCCTATTAGTGATTAATAGTAACCTAGACCCTATTCAACCTAAGTCCTATCTCGCACCGCTTAATCACAATACATCCGTTATACGGACAGATGGACGACAAACGTGCAATAGACGCGCTATACAGCATAGCTGTATCGCGTCCAATAATATTATTGTCGAGTTAAGTCTGGTATGGTCAGCGACTCTGCGTTGTAATTAATATCCCGTTTACGCAATCGAGCAAACATCGAGCAGACATCGAGCAAACGTCGAACAAACATCGAGCTGGCTTGTCCAGCTAACATATAGCCAGCTCGTCGAGCCAGCTTGATCGTGTGAACGAGGTAGTGAGTGAGTGAGTGAGTAGGGTTTAACGTCCCACCCGACACAGTAGGTCATTTCGGGGACGGCCTTTTTAGGCAGAATGCACACAAACACAATAATGGAACGGAAAGTTTTAACGGGCTAGTGTCAACCAGGGATGACACATCGTTAAATTACTATATGCCTGAGCAAAATCCCGGCTGCACATGGCGCCTACAGACACTGTTATTTACGCCACTGTTAGACAGAATCGCTTTTGCAGCGCAAGCAATTCCGCCTATTCCTATAGATTTCTACGTAGTTAGTCCGTCACATTTGTGTCCCCTGCAGGCTTAAACCGTTCGAGTGACGTCATGTAGCAAGTACACTAGCGGGGTTCAATGACGCATTTTTGACCATAGATGTAAAAAAAATATTTGTTGTGTTTTTACAAAAGTTGAAAAACATGATTTTATGCTTTTTGGGTTTTTTGTGCTGTTTTAAATGTCGTGTTTTTGTTGTTGTTAAAACATAAACGTACAAAATGATGCATTTCTCATAGGCAAATTGTGTTTAGCGTCCATTTCCTAGACACAGCGAGTGTTTTGTAGCAGTATATTGACTTAATTTAATGCGTATTGAAGGTTCTTCTTATTTGAATAATACTGTAGTTTAATGTTTTTTATGCATTTTTTTCAAATGTTTTTTATAAAAGTGAAAAAAACATGTTTTCGTGTTTTTTAATTTGCAAATTATTGTTCTTAACATATATGTTTTGACGGATGGGTGTCCCAGATACTTAGTGGAAAAAAGAGATTAGGGGTAGAATTAAGGCCAGCCAAAACAAACAATTGCAAATTCCAGCGAAACCGTCACTGCTACGCTGCCGCTTGCAGTATGGCGAATACAAACTATGAGAGCGATTTCGCATTCTACCGAATTACAGTAGTCCTCCTTTGAATGTAGTCCGTCATAGGTTGGTCCTTGTTGCAGGGTAAATGTTACAGTTGGGCCAACAAGCCTAATTTAGGGCCTATCATCCGTATCACCACTTTAAAGATTTTAACGAGAGTTTGGCATAATTAAAACTAAGGCTAACCACGTATTGACACTAGACACTACACGTCTTCTGTAGTAGACAAAAAACCAGCTGTCGCTAGGAAAGACGCGCTTCAGCCTATACAGTTTTTGCTGCTGTTTTTTCTTCAAGATCATCTAAGGTCAAAGATGTTTACGTAATCCGCAAGGGCGTATGCTACTTCCTATTAGTGATTAATAGTAACATACTAACATTGACCCTATCTCTCACCGTTTCCGAGATAGGACCACTTATAGCTTGAAACTTTTCATTCAGAATTGCGGCAAAACCGCTGCAGATGGAGACATTGTTATTATTGACAGTTTATAGGAAGTCGCCAGCGCCCTATTTGATGGTACTATTGCCGACCCCTTACGGCTTACCGTTTATCCACAATACCGCACGATTGGCATACCATAGTACGTTATGACCCTTCAAGGTCATCCAAGGTCAATGGTTTTCATGTCATTTGTAAGCCAATTATATATGCGACTTCCTATTAGTGATCAATAGGAACCTAGGCCATATCTCGCACCATTTAGCAACAATACATCCGTGACGAATGAAGACGGACAGGCGACAGATGACACATAGTGCCATAGACGCTAACAGCATAGCTGTAGCGCGTCAAATATTGCGCAAATTAGTCGAGTATTTCACAGGCTTGCCGTGGATATGAAATTTGCCATCCATACCCATATCCACAGACGCCTATTGTGCGTACATATAGCCACTAAATTTTCGCGAAATACAGCAGTGCCAGAGCGTCCATTTTCCCTCCAGGCATTTCCTTTGTGAAACTGTTAAAAATAAATAAAAGTAAAAAACACATTTGCATTGAAATATGATTATAGAAAAGTATTTCCCGGTTGTCATAAAATTCTACCGTAATTATTTTATTGCCCTTGCTATAGCCGACCGTTAGGTTGAGCCTTGGGTACGATATGTCGTCTCTCAGTCGTTTTTTAACTATAACAAATGTATTGTGGCTAAACAGTACGTCGTAAGAAGTTGACGATACCGTTGGATAGGGCAATAACGACTACCTATAAGATGTTGAAAGTATCCATGTCCCCATCTGCAGCTTTTTGGCCGCAATTTTGAATGCAATGCCTCTGCCTGCAGCCGTCACTTACGTGCGCCAAATTACCGTATCTTATCCTAGCACTGATTTTAGCGTCCAGTATAGCAACGTCACTAGATCTGTATGGCACTGTAGTCACTCTAAAAAATCGCTATCTTTTCGCAACCGGAAGTCGGACACTGGCCTTCACTGATATAGGCGGTACGGTCAGTCCATCGCAGCAACTGCTTGGATTTTTTTCTCCAAGACGCATGTTGCATTCATGTACGCCTACAGGTATAACACTTTTTTGTACTTCCTACTAGCATTAAATTTGTTAGGAATTTAAAACGTTTGTAATTTTGTTACCGTTTGATAAAAAAAGAATAAAAATAATCTCACAAATTGATAGACTGTTTGTTGCCCAAACAACAGTATTAAAGCGCCATAGCTAGATTAAGACCTACTGCTGCTATAGTGCAAATAAATTAATTTAGGCTAACAAAATAATGACGTGCTGACGTCACTGATTATTCATTTGACTGTAAATAAACGACAAAATGAAGAGTAAGAACGACAGACAGAAAAATATTATATAGAGATAAAACATTTGAATATTCAGTTTAATTAACAAATGCGACAGCACAATATCCATGGATATCCATATCCACGGCAAGCCTGGTATTTCAACAGATTTTGGTACCCACTGATGACGATAATGGGTGTAAACATAAATGCAACCAGCAGAGATGCAGCATTTGCTACATTATGTAGCGAAGCTGCTTCAGCGCACCAAAACCAAATGGCTGCTTTATTCCAGAAGCGTCTGTAAACAGGCGCTGAAGCGTAAAGCACTGACTGCTGTCAATGCAGCAACAGTAACGTACGTTACAGGAATAAAGACAGTCTGCCAGCACTCGATCGACTACCCAAGCAGGCGAGCTAGCAATTTATAGCCCTTGTGTAAAAGACGTGGCCATTGGCCAGCTTCTAAAATTGTGGCATTACGATTTTATGGTAGCGGTTTATTAGATATGAGAAAGCTACCGATTTTTGATATTTTTGAACGACTTTTTCCAGATAAGAGCAAACGAAAACGCTCAGTCAAACTATCGTACGTCTATGTACACAGCCTAAACGTTAATTGACTTTGCTATAAACTCTCGACGAAACAAATCAGCAATCAAGCAAAACTGTCGAACGATCGAACATTCTACACTGCTGCTATATATAGGCTGGTGCCCTTTCTGAACGTCGAGACAGCAATATTATGTGCATGAGGTCTGTCGATCGTGACTAGCGTCAAGTAGGCCCGACAGTAAGTAACAGGATGCTGTATCCCTGACGTCAGTCCGCCACGTTCCAAAATAATGTTGTCCGATGTCAGAGATGATCATTAACGACATCATCTAACACAACAGCTTTCGACGCATATATGAAGCTTGAATTAATAAGATCTTTGACCAGAGCTAAAGTAGATCTCTCCCGACTCGTGCAGACCAAAAAAACTAGGATTACGAGCAAAGCATAGAAGGCCTCACCGCCGCTGTAGCAAGAATCATGATACGGCATCATCAGTCGCCGTCGCCGAAATTTTCACGCTACGTCGAGGCATTTATCCAAAGGCACCGTGCATCATTCTAACCGACTCCACAACGCGTATATAGCCATAAGTTAGGCCTACTTTCTCTCTCTCTAGCTCTCTCCCTCTCTGTCGATTGATTGCATTTCTGTCTTTCTGCAACGTACACACGAGTGAATGCTCACTCGACAATTAACAAGACTTGTCTTGAACACAAAACTATGATGAGCTTGGCCGTGCGATACTGCACGATTATTAGGCCTATGCGGCCGTCCAGGGCTAAAAAAATTGGGTCAAAAAAGAAGCTAGGTTGTTGGGCTTAAAAACTTGTTTTATTTGTTACGCAATTCAAAATAAAAATCAGTTTTTACGCGCGACAGCAGGTAATGCTATAGCGCGTCTGGTCTTAGTCATCGCAATTCTGTCCGTCGCACGTAGGGATTGCAATCCCGGGATCCCGAATCCCGGCCGTTTTCTCCAATCCCGAATCGCGAGATTGGCGGCGTCCCAATCCCGGGATTGCAAAAATTCGTAAAAATCGTACTTTTTCGACGTGAAATGATACAAATATCAATTCTAGCCGTCTAGTTGATAAAAAAAATGTTTCATGCGCGCTATAGAGTCCTACTCTTTGCTGTGCACTGTAATTTCTATTTTGACAGTCACAGTCATTTCTTACAGTTCGGATATGCAGTTCCGTAGGACGGTAGAAGCCTACCACATCCTATGCATGAAATAAGTCCAATTATAGGATACCAAAATAACGACCAAATCTGTAAGCCGGGATCCCGGGATTATGAATTTTCTAATCCCGGATCCCGGGATTAAAAAATAAATCCCTGAATTGCAATCACTAGTCACACGGGTGAATCAGTCAAAAACGGTGCAAGCTAGGATCACGAAATCTAAACTGTTGGCTGCCTGAAAGACTCTAGTTTTTGGATCCAAAAGCGTTTCCATAAATACGAAAGAGATCACCCGAGCGAAAGCGCTAAATGAGAGGGGATAGCAAAAATTTGTGATTTTCAACCAATACGTCGCCGTATCTTAGAAACGGAGCGAGACAAAGCCAAGGAATTACTATTAATCACTAATAGAAAGTCGCACACACGCTTTCGATTGGCATCAAAATCAACGACCTTGAACATCAAAATGGGGGCTTTATTGATTTTTTGGCGATTTCGGGCTGCAACACACATTTCAAGAGCGAACTGTGATGAAATCACTAAAGATAGACCAACCTGCATACGAAATTTTGGACGCGCTACAGCATGCTGTTGGCGTCTTTGGCACGGTTATCGTCTGTCGTCTGACTATAACAGATGTATTGTGGCTAAACGCTAAGTCGTAGGGGTCGGCGATGGTACCGTCGGATAGGGCGCTGGCGACTTCCTGTAGGCTGTCAATAGTAACTATGTCTCCATCTGCAGCGGTTCGGCCGCAATTTTCAATGAAAAGTTTCAAGCTACAAGTGAACGTATCTCGGAAACGGTGAAATATAGGACCAAGGTTAGTATTAATCACTAATAGGAAGTGGCATGAGCCCTTTCTGATGAGATGAAAATCATCGACCTTAGGTGACCTTGAAGATCAGTACTGCAAAAGAAACCGCATAAGCTGTAGCGCATCTTTACTAGTGACAACTAAGCCTCCATTTAACGTAGATTTCAACGGTCCAAGCCGCGACCCTCTGGGTTCAAGGAGGCCTGCACACGCAGGCATCAAAGAGGGGTACCCCTAAGAATCGTTATTTTACCGATACTGGCTCGTCTACGTGTCTAGGCCTACGTCTCGTAGCGTGAAAACGGTTGCAGGTAAACATAGACTTGCTGCTAACCATAACAAGAATTGTCGACGGGCTTTTGAGGGGCATCAACATTGATGTCCTTAAACGACCTTGAACCCCCCCCCCCCCAACAAATGGGGGATTTTACTGATTTCTTCTTTGATTTTTTGCTGTGACGCACACTTCAAGAGTGAATTTTGACGAAATAGCTGGAGACAGACCAAGACAACCTGCGAACAGGAGCTGCTATAGTTGTCGTGCGTCTCATGAGCATTAGCTCAAATTACTTGTAATTTCATATGTCAATGACGATTTTTGAGTTCTGACGTCGTCATTCACTCAACAAACAAGTAATCTGCGCAAAGCTCACGTGACGTGCGAGAGCATCGGTGCTACCACCTGGAGAATCAGCATACACAGTGCAATACAACAGAAATGTGTTTTGAAAAAGTACCGAAATCTAAGGCCTCCATACTCTGTACGCACGACTCCTTGAACCTAGGAGGTCGAAACTCAGACGCTTAAAACCTACGTTCTATGCTTAAGATTTCACACGCAGGTTGTCCGAGTCTATCTCGAGCAAATTCGGTGCAATTCACTGTTAAAATATGATTCTCAGCCCAAAATCATGAAAACATCACTAAAAACCCACTTCTAGATTTCAAGGTCGTTCCAGGTCATCAATATTCATTGAGTACCACTGAATTTCGCAACATAAAGCTCCATCACACATAACTTTGCAACCGCTGAACTTCAAAACTTTAATATGCAAATGAGAACAGCAAGAATATAGCATTTTGGCACCCTCATAATTAATCATACTTTAGACATCAACAACAATCAAACAGTTCCTTAAATACATACCAGAACTTACACCAGATAACACATCCGTGCACAAAAAACTAAAAATGCCACCACGTACAGTAGTCATCTTTCCTGATCTACCAGACTAGCAAAACAAAATGACTTTACAGTACCTAACACATAACAAAACAAAATGAACGCATAATTATTACTTCTTAACAAAGCAAACGACTGTTAATTAAACAGCAGACAATCACTCGCACATGTTACAAGGTCTGCCTAAACACCGCGGATTACCACAGATCATCTGAGATGGCAGATGTTGTTCAAGTTTGTAAACTTCCAATCGATGTATGGCAACACAGATCACCCAGATCGCAACCCTAACCCTAAGTCTAATTCTAACCCTAACCCTACCTCTAATTCTACCCCTAACCCTGCAATGCTTTACATCGATCTGAAATTGAAAAATTAAAGCAACATCTTCCATTTGAGCTAATCTGTGGTGATCTGCGATGTTCAAGCAGACTGCATTTTACGTATCACTTCTTGTGTTCAAGTCACACCTGCTTCTACTGAGAATGCTTTTTTCTGCAACAGTTTTGCAAATGCGTTGGGCCAAAAAATTAGCCATGTACAGTGAGTAGCCAGAAAAAAACATTCTGGTTTAACTTCACAAGTAATGTAACCATTTCTTGTCTTTGAACCGTGCATACTGCAAAATCGTGCAATAAAACTGTTTTAAAACATTTTTAACCCACAGCATAGTAGCAAAAAAGTAGATGGTTTTAATTTCTTTGGCAAATGTTTTCATTCTACACCTAACAACATTCTACATTCCAGCTAAGTGCAATCCTGAAAAAAAAACGTTTTACATCATTCTTGCAGATGTTTCAGGGCAAAACAATTTATGCAAATGTTCTCAACTTAAATGCAAAATAAAATGCAAACTATTTACGAAATTTTTCATCAAGCAACAAATCTCCCGCTTAATTTCCAACGTAGTCAGTGGTGTTGTCACAAATTTCTGGGGTGCATTCCAGAGACTCAACAGCTGAAATTCAAGACCCAAGGCCAAAAGCGGGAAAAGGGATTCTTAAGAAATTGGCAGAGCCCCATCCCCACCAGCTAGAGGGTCTGGGGAGTGCTGTAAGCTCCCCAGCAGGGCTCAGGGTGAAGCACCCAGTACTAATGCATTTTTGGATGAATTAAGAGACCAGAAAACGGGTCAGAAAACGGCTGCAAAATGTCATTTCATTGCGCTAAATAGATGCATGCTAAACCACATGTGCAATTTTCAAGTTGCTTTATAAACGTGGTACTCAATCTTCGAAGTGCAGTGAGTGCACCACTCCCCCTCTATGCCACAAAACACAGCTATAGCCCTGGGGGCCTCAACTACAAACTATTCATCAATCATCTCACCATCAGTGTTAGTTTTAATTTCACCAAGGAGGGTCTCACTTTACAGTTTTTCATTCTTTGCAATACACGTGCCAGCAGTGCACCCGTTATGCGTCGAAACCCGGCTGGGTGACTTCTGAAGCTCATTTGTAATGCAGCGTCAACGAAAACTAAAGCAGTGTGACCTAAGCATAAAACAAGGACCCTGGTCCACACACAGAAATTGGATTCGGAGGGTTGGAATCGCCAGAAAAAAAACAGCATGGCAAGTTGCAGAACAACCACATTAATACCACACTCCACAATCAGTGCATAACTGACTTTAACCTTGACGTGTGGCCACTGCAACAGGTGACATAATGTGTCTTGCGCATCTGTACATCAGTCCGTCCAATACAGGCTCCTGACGTGAGAACAAAAAAAAACGTAGAAAACAAAAATAAGCGTAAAAGTTCCCCAGGTCACCAAAAGTAAACAGAGTTCCAAAATTTTTCAAGTTCAAAAGCTCCAAGTCAAGGTAAAGCTATCAATCTGGTAAGATTAAAAAATGTATTTTTAACCAAACCAAGTGGGTTTTGTTGGTTTTTGGCCAGGGCTTAAACCAAAGCGTTTTTGAAAAGACCTAACCTGATAGGTTTCGGAGCTTTCACAAGTTTTAAGTACAGCTGTCAAATTAATGCGTTAATTAACGCATTAATGCATTAATAAATTAACACGCTTTAAAAAAATTAACTCCCATGCGTAAATTTATTTAATTTGCATAATTCTGTAAAGCAAAAGTTCCAATATTTCGTTAAACTGCGGTTATTTGACAATCGAATGAATTCAAGTAACCAAACTGTAGTTGCCATTCCATCCTTACTATAAATAAATATTATTTAGATGACAGCCTAATAGATTTCTATGCTAACGATGACATCAGTTATTCCTTTCTAACTTTCTATATTCAGGCGGAAGCACCACAAAAATCGCGGGACCAGGGATAACTTTCCCACTACTCTCCCTCTTGACAGGCCTGGGTGCGTTAATAACGCGTTAATTAATGCGTTAAATAAATTAACGTAATGCATGAAAAAAATTAACACTTCGATAGCCATAGTTTTAAGAAATTAAAGTGAGCACTGCTAGATGCTGTCCACAACAAGTAGATATTCAAACACTGGCAAATTCATAGGTATAAGGTTTGAAAACTTAACCACAATGAAACAACATTTCATCGCCAGAGGAGCAAAAAACTAGAATTGGATTGAGTTTGAGGCTGCAGCCAACATGGTGGCAATGGCTGCCCTGCCCCGCATCAGCATCTGGAATCAGAAAGTTTGAAGTTGGGTCTTTTGGGGGCGAGTTTTACAATAGTCAACTTAGTGTTTTCTGGGTATGTACCGGGAGCATCTCAACGCTGCAATTTGATCAGCTGCGGCATTCACGTCGAATAGGGTTCTTAGCGGTTAACCAGTTAACCGGTCCTGAAGGCAGAACCAAGCTGGAAACTGCCAGTCTGGTTAACCGTGGTTTCAAAACATAGCAGCTCTAGTGTCTCAGCCAGTGTAAAACCGTAACAACTGTAAAACAGTTCCTACGGTTAACCGGTCTTTTGCTCATGGTTAACCGGTCAAGATAAATGGGCGGTCTTAACAACCCTAATCTCGGATAAACAAAAAAACAACAAAGCATCGTCAGTCGACACCTAACATCTGATGCAGTTCGTCATCATCAATATCACTCTGCTCGCAGTTATACTGAGCATCGCTGCTGTTAGTTTTACTATCACAGACAGGCCTAGTAGCGACTGGCGGTGGTCGGCTTAATGGCAATGCTGTAGACAGTCGGGCTGAACGGTAACTAAAGCAGTTCCGGCGAATAATCTCTTCATCCTCTTCAGCTATTATCTGTGTGATGCGATCTTCTAGCTCTGAATCAGACGGGTTCTACACAAACGCAATTAACCACCTAACATGTCACTGCAAGTTTCATGCGGTGGCACGATAAAACCAACAATGACAAAACCGAGAACATCAGAAGTGAAACCAGTTGACGGGAAACTTTTGTCAAAACTTGCTACAATACTAAAAGGTCAGTGTTAGGGTTAATGTCCACTTGTCCTGGTTTTGACATTCCCAGTTTTGCGTACGTGATATTTGGGCACCACCGTCTGGGCGCCGTGACTATTGGGCGCCATGCTTTGTGAGTGGCACATTACTGAAATTAATTTGCATATAGATACAGTTAAAATCCTAAACATAAGTATAGTGGCATACACAATTTTATTGGCTCTGTAATAATAACTTCCTGCTGTACTTAGCAGTTATTGTTGTAGTCATCCGTTGTCGTTCGTCGTCACGTGACGACACTGTACCTCGTTGTCATGCGTCGTCGTCATGCATAACGTTGAGCATCGATTTTTCGACGTCTCACTTCGTTGTCGTAGCATTTCTTCGTCGTGCGTTGTCGTGCATTGTCACTCGTCATCGTGCGTTATCATCACCGAATGTCATCGTACTGCGTTGTCATCGTGCGACGTCATCGTATGTCGTCGTTGTCACATGTCACATCGTTGTCTTACGTCATCGACGTGCATTGTCGTCGTAGAGTGACAAAGCAGACCACTGTTTTCAGAGTAAACGCTTGGGTAAATTTCAAGTAATTTTCGTGTAAATTATCTGCTATACGCTGTCCAATATCATGCGTAATTTTTGAACCTACATGGTTTGGCGCCAAAACTTCAGGCGCCCAATCGTCCTTGCGCCCTAATGTCCCAGCGCCCAAACGATGGTGCCGAAATGTTGGCGCCCAAATATCCTGCTCCAGGTATACCGACATGTCCTTGTACAACACAGTTACAAAAGACGATATTTAATACACAATATTACACCTGCAACCACATTTCACGACAGTTTCCATATGGGCAGGCACTTATTTTTTCCCACTCTGAGCCCTGGCAATAAAAAAAACTATGCATCAACAAAGGACAAGGTTCATGCTCAACATCAAGACAGAATGAAAAGGGAACTAAACACTGAAACAACAAAACCTGCATTAATGGCGTTAATGAAAGTGATAAAAATTTTTATAGATGAGCTTTTAAATGTTAAAAATGACGTTGCGACATGGTGCCATCTGACACTCTTTAGACTACACTAAACTCACGGACTGCCAATAATGCAGAGGGCAGCTTCACCTACCATGTTTAGTGTAGTCCTAAGACCGTCAGATGGCGCCACGTCGCTAGGCCACTTTTATCATTATATAGCTCTTTTATAAGAAATCCTGTACCACTTATAAATATTAATTCCACTAAATTTATAAATACCAGAGATGGGTGATTGATGTCACTATCCACACCAAGGTCGCTGACGTCATCGTCATCATCATCAGAAGAAGAAGACAAGCTTTGCAAATCAAAGATATCACCACTGAAGTCCGCATCGGACGAGCCAGCCGTCTCAGACGACAGAAGTCTCCGATACAACGCACTACGCGCTGCCGACACCCGCCGTTTTCTGTTCACAGCAGCAGCAGCCTCTGAGCTATGAGCTTTCAACGTGTCGTAAACAGGAGACACTGCATCAGTGCTGTCTTGGGGAGACGTATAACGTTCACTGATAGTCGGAGATCGGCCGGTGTTTTCGTGCTGCTGTCGTGGACTGCGGTGACTGTCGTTGTAATAACTCAATATTCCATTGCCGACAGAATTCTGCCACCTACTATCAACCGGCTCGATATCAGCCGAGCCAGCTAACGACTTATCAGCACTGTTTTCGTGATGAAAGTGTGCACCAAGCTCAGTAGTCTGCGCAAAGGAGTTGTCACCAGCTTTTGTAATGTCGTCGATATTATCGAAAGTTGTTCCCGGCAAATTGCTGACGACGGCTTGCGGACTACTGTCAATTCTGTCATCACAGTCTGCAACGCTTGTCGATAAAGCGATATTAACTGCTGCTGCATTACTGTCATTACTAGCGACTGGTAGGCTATCGTGATATGTTATATTAGGCCGAGATATCTGCAGCGTACAGTTGCCGACTGGCTCGGAGATACTAACACTTGCAACATCAATTTCAACAGCCACTGGTGTCGATGCAAAGCTGCTATGGTGCCGTTGAACGTCTTCATTCAACTTCAAGCTGCTGTCCTCAACACCTGCAAGCTGCCTCTCAGCTCTGTCGGATGAACTCCGCAGCGTGTGGTCGGAACTGCTGCGATGTCTATGTCTTGCTGTTGCCTTTGCTTCGGAACTTCCAGCCTAAAACACGTGCACTATTATTTAATAAATTATGTTAATTCATCGAAATACAAATACGAATACATTTAAGTATTGTTGATGTTTCGGCAACAGATAGGACCCCTCATGTCGGTTCATCAACTTGTCTTACGCTTTCCTGATGTGTATCGCTTCCCTGATCCATCAGGGGTCCCATCAACTTCTACACATCTATGATTGCTTACTTTCTGCCGCAGCAACATCTGGTGGACAGTTGTTCAGAAAAAGGCAACAGCGGTTGCTGAAATGTCAACAATAATTAAATAAAAAGCTGTATTTTGATAAATTTATATAACTTATTCAGTTAATGTTTCAACATGAGTATATTCAAGAACAGATGCACTATTAGTCTATTACACTGTAAGGCATAAAAACACATGAGTTTTTTTAATCATAACTTAAAGAAAGGTGATCCAATTTTAATAATTTTTGGCGTGAATGTTCCTGATGCAACTGGCCATCAAATAACCATTTATTTTCCCACCTCACCCAATGCCTGCTTTTGCACTACCTGAGGAAAGAGAACCAACGAAATATTACATTGTTATCCAACGCACTATTATTACTTAATCAAAATAACACATAACACAAATGCACATTTCGCCTGTTCTGTTTTCCCCAGATAGTGCAGAAGCAGACATTGGATGAGGTGCGAAATTGAATGGCGATTTGATGGCCAGTTGTGTAAGGAATGTGTGCAACAAAAATTATCAAAATTGAATCACCCTTCTTCAAGTTATGATGGGAAAATTTTGGTGTGTTCATTAATGCCTCACAGTATATATCTACGTTCTCAGAATCGAATAATTACACTCTCTTGGTAAATTAGATGTTGTTGGTCCCGTGCTGCCGCAGCTGTCTGCCTGAGTATGACCTCTTTAGCTGAAAATTGAAATAACAGTTACATCTACCTAGTACCTACCCCATGAAATGTTCACAGAAATTATGGTTATTCAGTGCCATTTAATGTTTGACTTAGAAAGCCTGCATGGAATAAAGGGATGAATGGAGGGAAAAGACCCATAATGTAGGCTGATTAGGAGAGCACACCAAAACACACAAAAAAACTGTATTAGCATTACTACTGTCACTAACAGCGAATGTTCGGCTATCATCGTATGTTGCATCAGGCCGAGATATCTGCACTGTAAGTAAGTGAGCTGTGACACAATAAACCAGCTAAGACAAAAATGTCTTGGCATATGACATGCCATAAATTCTAATATGATGCACATAATGCCAACATTTGGTGCAATATGAAAATGAGATCATAAGAGATTAGTCATGACACAGATACCGAATGATTTATACTCACACAAGATATAAATCAAAATACTTTCAAAATTCCACAAAGGGTTAAAGGTTAAGCTCTTTATAGGAATTAACCTATTGCAGAGCTACAGAGCGTAACCTGCTGTATGGGATCACACAATGTTATCTGCCACACGATACAAGTGAACGTGCCAGATAGGCTAGTACTCAATTTACCTACCTCAGAGGGATGGAAGGCTGAGTTAACCTAAGTGGTTAGTTACATACCGAGATGGTTTACCTGCCCACAGGCAGTCACCCATCCAAGTACTAACCCGGCCCACTGTAGAGTAACATCATTGATCGGATGAAACGTGTTACCTATGCCACCATAAAGGATACGACTGACTGACAACACGTATATTATTATTTAGCACATCTACCATCTATGCCAAAAACTGCCTCAAGAAAGTAACATACTATTCGGCAAAATTGCATATTTTTGTAAACGATTTCAACAATAAATGGCGATGTCAAGTTGCCCATTTTCCTGCCCACCTCAAACCTGCTAATTAAATGAGTATAAAATATTCAAAGTGAGTAACTGATGATTAAGTAAGTAAAAATCAAGTAATTACCTATAAAATAAAGTCAAAAACTTACACTGATTTAGCTAAGTAAAAAAAGGTGAAAATGACAGTTGCAACAAATTACACAAAAAATAAATTACCTCATGATCATTACCAGTTTCACTAGACAAGTGAAAAAGGGTTTTAAACTTGTCGTAGATAAGACCAGCCTGACTGCGAACATCTTCACTGCCCTTGAATTTTCTGCACTGTAATAGCATAAATCATCACATTAACATTAAACAAATAGTGATCATCATTGAAAATTTTTTTGCCAGAGGTCTGTAAAAAGTTTCTTCGAGGCCGAAGACTGACAGAAACATTTTAGGAAATGATGGCAAAATATTTTCAATGACGATCGATGACGCAAGTCACTATTTGTTTTGTTATACCTCAAAACCAAAACAGAAAATTTAAACAACTAGAAATATGGGGCGGAGCCGAACGTGATGTTACCCGGCACCA
>Ga0209671_1003360_pt1 | contig 15344 bp, 7 predicted proteins | sample WorMetHERISLAND2_2_FD_187401 | JGI IMG/M metagenome (GOLD analysis project Ga0209671, IMG submission 187401) | Marine gutless worms symbiont microbial communities from Max Planck institute for Marine Microbiology, Germany - Olavius geniculatus... | ecosystem: Host-associated > Annelida >... | reverse complement strand
CTATATCCAGCTATACACACAGCAGTGCTACAGTACAGTAACTGTTGAGTCCATAGTCTTCAGTACAAAAATATGAAGCAAGATGCCTAGCTTCAATGTTTAACAATCAAATTTTACGGATTTTGACACAAAAGTGCAGCCCGTGCCAAAAAATTCACGGCAAACGCTAAAATTCACGGCAAGCGCCAAAATTCACGGCTTCCGTGAATTCGTGATTTTCGTCTAGCCCTAGCCATGCTCAGTGAGTGCCCCCGCCCTTTTGTACCTCTTGAGGTTCTAAGTTGCGAAACCGTGAAATCTTCTTTTTCGGCTATTGATGTTAAGCTGAAGTTACTTTTTGGCCGTCCATTGACTGTTTTAATACGAACACACTCGGATCTACAAAGTAAGTAAGTAAGTTAGTAAGTAAGTAAATGATTTATAAAGCACCAAAATCTCAGAAAGAATCAGGGCGCATAGGATGATGGACGCTAGGTGGCAGAAAAGGCTGACTGAAAGTAGTGGGTCTTTAAGTGATGTCTGAAGGTAGCCAAGGTTTGACATTGACGAATTTCGGGAGTTAAGGAGTTCCAAATTTTCAGTGCAGAGACACGAAAAGAACGAGAACCAAAGGATAAGTTATGCCATGGAATTGCAAGTAACCGACTGGTAGAAGAGCAATTGTGAATAGCAATTGTGTCATTTTTTGAGAAATTTTATGTGCATTTTATTTTGTGTTAGGAATTTGTACAGATCTGGTTGTTGTTATTACTGTAATTGATTAGCATCAATACTATATGTTTGTAAAGTCTCATCTAGCAGATTTCTGGGTGTAAATTTGTTTTGTGGCAGCCAAGGTTTTCATTGTTGTCATTATTAATATTTTATTTTTATTTCCTGTTGCATTATGTGCTTTTTTCAGTTACATTGGATCACATGCTGTGTTTGTGGGTGCAGCATAAACTGTTGAAGACAGTGAGGGATGTTCCGTTGTCATTGGAAGGAGTTTTGGATGCAGAAACGTTTGAGAAGGCACGCCTCTACCAACTGGATCGCAGCACGTTCGGCTTCTGGTCTGGACTTTATGCCCAGCTTGAGCTCACAGTATGTTAATGCGCAATGCAGCAGCAAACAAATGCTTCATAATAATTTAGACAGATTTTCACCTAATTGCTAAAATTCTGCAAGTGCATGTTTTGCTATTTATCAATTTATTGTAATACTGATATTCAAAATTTGAGGCAGTTCACCTTCGAAATGGTTGTTCACTACTATGCTTCAAGGTTTTGTTTATTTTGCCAATTTTTTGCTACTTTGTATTGTTGGCAAGCAACTGGAATGTTATTTTGCTGCTTATAATGTTCTGATTGTTTGCCTTAGTGGATGCAACAGCTGAGTCTAAGCTGTGGTTTTTGCAGAAGTAGGCAAGTATATAAGTAAGCAAGTAGGTAAGTAGGAGTATGCTATCAGCATAACTAGCAACAGCATTAGCATTTCAGCATTTTATTAGTGTTTTCTTGCTCAGCTTGTCAGTCATCGGTTAACTTTAAAATGCGAACATAATCTCAAGTCTTTGCTGGTATGCACATATTGCATGAGCTTGGACATTGTTATCCTGTAATAATTTTGTATACATTGATTCTGTTTGATAATTTCTGTTTTTTTCCTTCAAATGCTAAGTACTGCTTTGCCCAAGTTCTTAATGCTGTGAATTATGGTGCGGCTGGTCATGTTATGCTTTAGGTGATTTTGCTTCTGTTCGGGATGGAGTTTCTGTGGCGCATGTCTGGTGATCTGATGGGCCAATATGGCTATGATTCTCAGTATGAGGTAATATCAGCATTCAACGTTTACTTGCAGTGGCATGAATTAATTTTGCTATCCCATTTCAGAGCTATGGAGCATCACCTGCCGTATCGGATCACACAGTGTTACCTGCCACTGAACACAGGTGACTTGGAACTTGCAAACATGTCAGTTAGGCAAGCTGCATTGAAATGTTGGACAGTGATCAACAAGTGCTGGAGTACGGGTGTTGTTTCTCGCGTGTCAGTTGTCGCTTCAGTCGAGCGCCTTTCGACTTGTGTCCGGAACTCCTGGGTACTGACACTTGTTTATTGATTGATTTGTTGAAATTGCTCAACTGAATGTGTCAGTTGTGACTGTTGAACGTTGCAGATCAGTCAGTCGTTGGTATTCACTGTCGCTGCGATGATTTTCAGCACAGTAACCTCTTTACCTTGGAGCCTCTACAGCACATTTGTCATTGAGGAACGACATGGATTCAACCAACAGGTAGGTTACATCGTCATTATTCTAACGTTTAATGTAGTTTTAAAAAAAACTATCCATGAAGAGAGTTTGATGGCAACAAGAAGACTTAATACACTCAGATGGAGTTGTACTTTTATCTAGGTCTTTGGTAATGTAGCCAAATCCGTCTCCTGGCCAAGTTAGTCCAGCAACTATGCCATGTCCTCAAGAATTCACTTTGTTTTGTTTCAGAATTTGTCCACAAGTTGTAGACACATAGGCGAGGTTTAAAGGCATGTACAGAGTGATATAATTGAACTGAACTGAACTGACATGGTTTAGTTTTTGACAATTTGTCTAATGGGCAAGAAAGCTGAGCTCATTGGTCATTGGCTGTTGCGTGCATTCAGCATCGTTAGATGGTGTCTTCTGTAATGCATTACTGCTTGCCCAATGTTTATTAGTTAGTTTGTCAATTAACTAAACCATGTGACTTTGGTTCAGTTTAGTTCAGTTGCATCGCTCTGTACACACCTTAGCATGGCCCAAATAAAAACTCGATTTCCGAGACCACATCGGCAACATGTCACGTAAATAGGTGACACATGTGAAAGTCTGGAGATGCTGTCTGAAGACAGAGAGTGATGGTGTAGAGGCAATATCCAGTGACTAATAATACATGTTTCTTGTCTGTAGCAAGGGGATGTTTAACACTGTGATGTAATGGCTGTGGCATTGCAACCATGGTTGATATGTCATGACTTTGAATTTGGGCCATTTTAGTGTCATCTACTATCTCTGTTATTTGTACATGTATAGGCTAACATTCACATTTCGGACAATGGAAGCTGCATCTGTAGCATTACTGCTTTAATATGTACATTTTATAAGCATAATTATTAGTCATATTATCTTGCTCACTGCAAAGTTAATCGTGGGCTAATCTTAAGTATTTAATCTGTTGAATTAGACCACCTCAAGTTTGTGCTACATCTACATACGTTGTTGCTTAAGTGCATTGCCAGTAGCTGACTAATTTTGCAGTAAGTAAGTATTTTCAATTGTTTTACAGTTGAGTGATGCACGTGTTTGGAATTTGCAGACATTGGGGTTCTTCTTCAAAGACTTGGCAAAGAAGTTTGCCGTCACTCTGGCCCTGGCGCTGCCTGTCACTGCTCTACTGTTGTATATTATCAAGATTGGTGGCACTTATTTCTTCATCTACGCCTGGGTCTTTGTTCTAGTCATATCTCTGGTAAGAGTATGTACCTGTACCGTAATGTGTTCTATGAACATTGTGGATATTGGAGTGAAAATATGCAAAATCTGTCAGCGGCAGATGCATTGCACTTGTTATGTGAAAAATGTTGGAGGTGCTTCTGCATTTGCTGTATCTTTTTGTTATGCAGCTTTTTGCTATAATTTCCATGATAACCAGAAATTTTAAGGCAAACATTTTTACAACATTATTATTATTCTTGAGTATGTAGACTTTGCTTTCACTTTCTATTGTCCCACTTAACCATTTAGTGTACGATAAATTGTAATTGTAATAGTTATGCATGTTGTGAGATTAATTGTTATACCTGAAAGCAAAACACGATTGGTCCTTATCACGTCATGTGACGTTCACAAATGTGCCCATAGTCACCTTCTCAGCAACAACGCAGTGACATAGTGCCCTCTATGGAGGCACTATTGACAATAGTGCCCTCCCAGAGGGCACTATTTGATTGGCGTCGTCATCACGTGGACGCAGGTCAAGTTTCATTAACATTCAAGACATCTGTGACCACGCCAACATCGAATACATGTATTGTAGTTAAACTGTACATCGTAGTGTTCTATAAGCATCTATTGTGGCTAAACAGTACGTCATATGTTATCAGCAGATGGCCGTGTTTACTTTGTTTGAAGAGAGCGTAAAATACCGCAGATTTTGCGTAGAGGCGTTGACCATTGAGGTATAACAAAACAAATAGAGACTGTCATCTTGATCATTATTGAAAATTTTTTCCTTCAGTTTATAACATGTTGCCCTCGATCTTCGATTTCGGGCAACATATTGCAAACTTTGGGTCAAAAGTTTTCAAAAATGACCTTGATGCCAGTCACTATTTGTATAGTATGACTCACAGTAGCTTGTTTATTGGCAGGATTATTTAAGAATTTACAGGTGAATTTGGCTCAGATTTCCAGGGCATGCTACACTTGGCCCAACTTAAATATGATTAGATTTAGTCTGTGGTCAGAATCAGCATTTGGATGCAGGACTCTATTGATTCATTCTTTACCATTGCTAAATAGGGCAATCTTTGTCGAATATAGTGCTGTTACCTGCAAATACACAAAAAATCTGTACCAGTAGTTTGTTTTAAAAATGGACTGGGTGAATGAGCTGTTAGCCAAAGTGACAAAAATGTGGACAAAATATGTTTTTGTATGTCATTTTGATCAAGTAATTTTACTGCTATGTATAAAAATGCAATATTTTGTTGGTGCTGATTTTCCATAATAGTGCACTAAGCAGACTTTGGGTGATTTGGAAAATTAAACGGCTGTTTCGTAGCTAGTTGTGTCGGGAATATTCACGTAAAAATTATCAAAATCTGATAATCTTTTTTTTAAGTTACAGTGGAAAATGATGGGATGTTTTTTTACTGGAACAGAGTGTAATATTAGATGCATCATGTCTTGACTGTGTGTAACGTTGCAGCTGTTGATAACAGTGTATGCTGACTACATAGCGCCATTGTTTGACACGTTCACTCCACTGCCTGATGGTGAGCTTAGGACTCAGATTGAGAAATTGGCGGCCGACATCGAATTTCCACTCAAGAAACTTTTTGTCGTCGAAGGTACGCAGTTCAGTTTTGCACGGAAGCTGTGCAAACAGTGTAAAATGCCCCACTGAGGTCAGCCTCCTTGCCGTGGTGGTGGGACCGATGACCCGAAAGATTTCTAAAATCTGTAGGCGAGGAGCAACTAAGCGCTGACCAAATTGGTGTAGGCAGATTGCTACATGTTACCAGTGCTCTTGTGCTGGTTTCGGCTTCACAGCCGACTACGGCTTTATAGCCGTTTGTTTACGGCTTTACAGCCGTCTGTTTACGGCTTCACAGCCGTTACGGCTTTATGGACGCTAAATGTAACATTCTGGTTACATTCGGGGATACGCATTGGGCCGAGCTGATCCGGCCTCAGCGCTGGGCAAGTGTAAGAGCCTGTCCACCCCGGAGGTAAGGTAAGGTAAGGTAAGGGTACGCAGTTCAGTTTTGCACGGAAGCTGTGCAAACAGTGTAAAATGTTTGTAAAATATTTTCAGACTGTAATAATGTTGCGTGCAAATATTTATATTTCTGATGTTTGAAATGATGCAGGTCTGTCCTGAAAGCCATCAAGTTGGGCCATTTTGAACAAAAGCTGGTTTGACCTTAAAAACCCTGATATGACCTATTAGGTTTGGCTTTTAAAGCAAGTTTTTGAACCTTAGTAATAATGCAATCTTACAAGCTACTGTGATACAAGTGTCGTTCGATAAATTAGTTACAAAACAGCATCATTCTCTTTGTTTTCAAAATATTAAGAATCCAAAATATACGTTTTGTAGGGAATTTAATTCTGAGTAGCAGCTGCAAGTTTTATTACGATGACATCACTGTGACATCATCTATAAACAATTAGTATGAAATCTTCCTGTAATGAACAGCGTGCTGTTATCGTATTTTTGTGGGCAAAAAATAAATGCAAACAGATTCATTTTTGGATGCATTCAATATATGGCGACAAGCGAAGTGAACAGTTCACGTTTGGTTAAGAAAATGCTAGGTGGCCAGAAATTTGTATCATATACTGAGGTGCAGTCAGTCGTTCTTCAGTGGCATGGACAACAGTCATCATCGTTTTTTGCATCAGGCATTCAGAAGTTTGCTGACAGATAGGGCAAGTGTTTGAGCGAACTCGGACGATATGTTGAAAAATGAAACATAAGTCTTTAGCATTTAACGAGATGGCATTCACTTTTAAGTTTATTCATTATTTTTCATTACTATGTTGTTTGTCACTTGCGAGTTATGAAATAATTCATGTGTAGACTGTGTTCTGTGACAAAAGATATATTTCGGATTTTTTAGATTTAGAAAACTAACAGAATTACGTTGTTTTGTAACTTATTTATCGAACAACTCTTGTAGATGTGTATATTGTATATATGCATTATGATTGCATGTTATAGGATCCAAGCGTTCGTCTCACAGCAATGCCTACTTCTATGGGTTTTACAAGAACAAGAGAATCGTTCTGTTTGACACGTTGCTGGAGGGCTACAAGCCACTGTCAACAACTAGTGATGAGCCTCGCAGCGAAACAACACCCCAAGAGACAGTGGAGACTGTGACGGATGAGAAATATAAGGATGAATGCAAAACTGAACCGTCTTCCGAAGCTGCTACTGATGATGTTCGGACTGAAAATGTGGTAAATATGCCTGATCGTAACTGCTTTGTATTGCAGTTTTGTTGTCGATCATAGATGTTAGCCTATCTGATTATTTTTGTGGGAATTGTAAATGGTTTTCGGCCATATTTTTTGCGTTATTTTTTCCAGGTATTGTACTGTATAACATAGCTTGAAAAGTTTGAACAGGAATTTAGTCTTTGTGCTGAGTTGGTTAAGATATTTGTCTAACTTGTGGAACTTTTTACAGCTATTGTGCCATGTTGTCTGTGTTTGTGTTTATTTGATTTATTATTTATTCGCTACCATTGTGTAGTGTGTATAAATATATATTATTAATGACATGTGTAAGGTGCAAGTTCAAGGTTAAACAATGCTGCAAATGTAATTTGCAGTTGCGTGTCAAAAGAAACTTCTCAGTCTTTTTCTGGACGTTTTAATAGGAATGTCCGGAATAACAGTTTAGCTGGCAGATCATTCCAAGCTTGTGGGCTAGGCCTATATGAATATTTGACTTGTAAAAAAACTGCTGCTGCTAATTTACTAACTGGAGGGATTTTAGAAAAATAGTCTGAACAAAGATTGTAATAAGTGGGATACAGCAAAGGCAGATAAGCCTAAGAGGTGTAGTAGAGAGGTGTAGTATAATGTTCAAACATACTTTAATTTTTGTTCAGTTTATAACGATTTCCATCATCCGTCACAGAATATGAACTCCAGTTTTTAAATATAGTTAGAAATATAATATAATGTATTACGTTATGTTAGTGGCCATATTTGGAAACCAGAATGCATTTTTGCAAAAGATTATGGAAATTGGCAGGTCAGGTGGAAGGTAGCGTTCTGTGATCCCATGTGGTAGGGGATGCTCTGCAACTTTGCGATGGGTTTTTCATAAAGAGCTACTCGCCACCGTTTTAAGTCTTTAATTGTGATGAACCGAACTGCTAAAGGTTAAAGGTGGTGTCTTAGCTCTTAATAGAATGCATTTCAGAGCTACGGAGCATCACCTGCCATATGGGATCACATAGTGTTACCTGCCACTGAACACAGGTGAGTGTGCCTCGTTTTAATTCCAGCCAGATAGGCTGGTACTCGTTTACCTACCCTGGAGGGATGGAAGGCTGAGTTGACCTAGGCATTTGGTTACATACCGAGATGGTTTACCTGCCCGCGGGCAGTCATTCGTCCTAGTGCTAACCCAGCCCGGCGTAGAGTAACTCGTTGATTGGATGAAATGTGTTACTTTTCATGCCATGCCACACCATGCTGTTTAATGCCATGTCTGTCAGGACGTACAGGATGGGGATGATAAGTCCAGCAGTAAAGTGGACAAAGTCTGTGATCATGAAGATGACACAGTGGCTGCGGAGGCTGACAAAGACGAGCCGGACAGCCTGGAGGAAGAAAGGCGGGATGAGGATGGGGTGGCAGAGAAAGATAAGCTAAAGAAGCAGAAGCGGAAGATTGGTTGTAATAATGAAGAAGTGCTGGCAGTGTTGGCTCATGAGCTTGGACACTGGAAGCTTAGTCATAACCTCAAGAACCTTGTCATTGGACAGGTACTGCTGATATACGTACTGAAGTTTGGTGTTTCTAAATGTGATAGAATTTGATTTGAATTGTTATTCAAACCATAGCAACAGTTACTGTTTTTTTTTGTTTCCATTCTGATCTGTTTTACTCTGTACAGGATAAGCCAAGGAGGTGCATTCTTCTAGCGAGTTTTTTTGGATTATGACTGGAGCTGTCAAATTAATGCATTAATTAACGCGTTACTGTGTTAATAAATTAATGTGCATTAAAAAATTAATGCACGTTAAAAATATTAACGCACATATATAAATTTATGTTAATTTTCTAAATTATGTTAAGCAAAAGATCCAATATTCCATCAAACTGCGGTTATTTGACAATCGAATGACTTCAAGTAACTAAACTGTAGTTGCCGTTCCATTGCTACTGTAAATAAATAATTATTCCGACGACAGGCTAATAGATTTCTATGCTAGCTATGACATCAGTTATTGTTGGTTATACGTTACAAATGAGTTTCTATCTTTCTAGATTCTACAGGCGGGGCCCCCAAACATCGCAGGCCTCTGGGTAACTTACCCCCTACTCTCCCTCTTGATGGGCCTGGGTGCATTAATTAATTAATGCACTAAAAAATTAATGCAGTGCGTTAATGCATTAAATAATTAACGCTTCAATAGCTCTAATTATGACTTTTGATTTGTTTACCACTGAAGGTAACTCTTGAGAAAGCAACTGCAGTTGCAAAACTTAATAACAAATCACAGTTCAAATGATAAATACTGTAATTGATGGCTTGACAATATATGTTCTATGTGTCATGTCTAGCTGAACACGTCCCTGTTTTTAATGGCATTTGCTCTGCTAAACTCATGATCTCTTGATCACAAGTCCAGCGTGCTAACCATTGTTGTCTTGTGTGCCTAGGTGAACACATTCCTGTGTTTTATGGTGTTTGCTCTGCTAATGGATCGGAGTGAGCTGTATGCTGCATTTGGCTTCCCAGACTCTCAGCCAACACTCATTGGTCTCGTCATCATCTTTCAATTTATCTTCTCTCCGTACAACGAGGTCGGTTAAATCTATCAAGCTCTGTTGCAGCCCTCGACTTCTTAACTTCAACAAGCTCTTGGTCTTGAGGCTGACTCTAGGACAAAGAAATGAAATCCTGATCTTATCATAGTTTTGACGGAAAACTTTTGGTTTGTCTTGTTTTTGGTCATGAAACAAAAAAATTGTTAGTCTCAACTGTAATTTGGTGAATTGCTGTTGTTTTGAAGTTTGTTAACATTTGGTGGCAAGCTGGTGTGTTTGTTTACATACGTTTTTGAGTTGATTTATTAGGTATAAGGTTACTAAAAAATTGACCTTAATTGTTTGTACATTGTTGATTAAGTAACAGCAAGAGTTCCCATATTGTTTTTTGGGGGAATCTACTCAATGCGGATAACTACCGTACAGGGAATGATTCAGTTAAACATAATAATTATTGGTGTTTGTAATAAGCAGTTGTGAAACTTTTGAATGTTGACTGCAGAAATGCCATCTGTTATATTTTTGAAATCAAGATCAGAACCACATGGATGTGTTGCAGTTGAACTGATAAATGATTAGGTTAAAAATATTGGGTGTGTGCTCATTAGTGCAATATTTGCTCTAACTCGGTACGCCATAGACAGGGGCTGCCATAGCCAAGGTCTGCCAAAGCCAAAGAGGCAGTTTATCCCTATTTCTGGCGCTGATCCGAACCCTATTTCTAACTTTGGTGCTGTTTGGACTGGTGCCTTTTTGGACTTGTAACCTGTACCCAAATGTTGAACGTCTGTGCTCACCAAGCCGAGTTCTGATGCATCACTCTCCATAGAAGAAGATTTCACATAATCAGCTCGGTTTATTGCATGAGAGCTCATTCTTTTTGCAGCGCTTTGAGTTGGCGAGGTTTTAATTAAGCTAGCATGCAGACTAAGCCAGCTGGGTGGCCAGTTCTGTTAAACAGCTAGCGTTTTTAACTGACTGGGTCAGTCATTATGCCAGCAGTCCTTGTAACAGGGTACTGTTATGCAGAACTTGCTATTTCATCCCTAGCCAGTACTCATTTTGCCTACCTATGGAGGGATGACCAGGCTGAGTTGGCCTGGGTGGCTAGATCAAATCTTGTACGCCAGGCCCGGTTAATACAGCGATGGGTGACTGCCTGCGGGCAGGTAAACCATCTCAGTATGTAACCAGCAGTCTAGGTCAACTCAGCCTTCCATCCCTCTGTGGTAGGTAAACGGCCTGTCTGGCTGAGGTTAAGGCAGTGCGCGTTCACCTCTGTCAGGTGGCAGGTAACACTGTGTGATCCCGTATGACAAGTGACGCTCCGTAGCTCTGTGAGGGGTTCGCATCTTAAGAGCTATATTCTTTTTTTTACCCTTTAAGGCTGCTGCACAGCTGCTGTTTAATCAACTGTCTGTTTGCTGGTTGCGTTTCAGCTGCTGTCATTCTGTATGACCGTTCTCTGTCGGCACTTTGAATTCCAAGCCGACGCGTTCGCTCTGCAGCTCGGTCGTGCTCCGGAGCTACGCAGCGCGCTCATCAAGCTGAACTCCGACAATCTCGGCTTTCCACTGTCCGACTGGCTCTACTCCACCTGGCACTATTCACACCCACCGCTACTGGAGCGGTTGTCAGCGCTAGACAAGACTGAGTGATGGTGGCTTTGAATAGGCTCATAGGTTGAAACAGCAACTAACAAGCTATGACAGTTTATCTCATTGCAACATTTATTCACTGCTTTGTGGAACTGGCAATGATTTGAAATATTTTGTAGTTAATTTCTTAAAATGTAGCATTTAACTAAATCTGATTTGTGATTAAAGCTAAATTTTGGGATGACTGGAATATTTACGTTTTTGGAACACTTTTGAGTGTTTGTAAACGTGAACAAGTTGATGGTCTCTACTTTTCAATGTCAGTACATTCTAAGTGATGTGATCTGGTACTCCACCTTTACTGGTGAAAGGGTGTCGCGACCCTTGCATGAGGAGCAGGGGACTTGCTGACAGTCGTTATGGCATTGTGACTGTTGGCATAACACGTCTACACTTCACACTGTCAACTACCCGACATGGTCTGGAGTCTTTAACAAGTTTGAAGTTTGACCATCTACTGAAGAAGAAGAAGAAGGAGTATTAATCATCAAATTTTTCAACACTGCAGCGCTACGAATTTGCTGACGCTTTGGCAATTGCTGCTGCTTTGCACCGAACGGTTGCCGTTTAGCACTCAGTGTGGCCATGACAAACAGCTTATCATAGATGAGAGGAAGTTGGTAGTATCACTCATCTCTCTTGATGTTTACTAGTTTTGTTCTTTTCTGGCAAGCTCTTGACTGCCGAATGGAATTTGTCCACATGAAGGTAGCAGCCATTGCTGAAATGCCAGCAAAGCACTAAGTTTATTTGATGGTATGTTCTATCGGCGATAGTGTATTTATTATGCTTCCGGTATTTTGAAAGTGATAGTGAGAATAATTTATGTTATGTCAACAAAGCAGTAAATAAAGGTTGTAATTTGATGTGGTTTATTAAGACAGATTGATGCTGCCTCTCATTGTGTTCGTGCTTCGAGTTTGTGCTGCCTTGGGACAGACTGACTTACAGATTGTCGACTTCCAGTGCTGTGATTAAACAGTGGCAAACCAGGCCATGCCCCATCAGGAGCATAGGCAATGTGCTTCTCTCTTATACGTTGGTTGTTGAAACCGTAGGTGGATAAACCGCTGAGTCCGTGATGCATGGCCAGTGCGATGCCAGACCAACGGTTACCTTCCCAGCCACAGAGCGTCACCGCCCTTTGACCGGTACCAAATTATACTGCTTGGTGACAGAGGCACATGTATGTGAACTACTTGCCTAAGGTCGTTACCTGACAGTGCCCCGACTCGGAGTCGATCCTGGGCACTGTCAGGCAACACGGTGGGGATATTCGAAAAATCTAAAACAGGTTATGCATGTGACTGTGAACTGTATGTGGTTGTGTTTGGTGTTAACTACGCCATGTCCCAAAATTAGCGGCCCCCTTTGCTTCAAACATGCCTATTTCAGTTCGTGGTTCATGGATTTCAACAAAATATCATACACTAAACTATGTACGAATTAATGGGAGTAAAATAAATAATTATTTTTCTTTAAAATTTAGGCGTTCGAATTATTAGAGTGTTCGAATTAATGGAGGAAATACGGTATATACAACTTTTGGGGGCACGGCCCCTTTAAAATTTGGGAGTGCAAAAAACATTGAAAATTTGGCGCGATTTAATACATTTGACTTTGACCGCTAATATCTCAGTATTCAGTAACCGGTCAAGGTATAGAAAACTGGAAACAAACTTTATCGACAGCTATCTGTGTGGAATTTAGCAAAATAATTGGTGAACTTTGATCCATTAACCAAAAAGTTATAGGTGCAGATGTCAAGCCACCCTAAGTCGACAATGTGCGTTGTGCGTATGCTAATGCATTTGAGTTTGTGCCACGTGACTTTGCTACCGGGGGAATTTCCACCCCCAAACTTTTCCCCAAATCGCACTTTCGGCGCCGGGTGGCCTCACGTCGAGCTCTGCGTTATTGTAACCTGGGCACCTTCTTAAAATGTTACCCCAATCCAATTTTTCCTGTTGTCTGAAGCTGCTCTGATAATGGCAAAGATGGAAGAACCCCTGTGTGAAAGAGAGGTCTCTTTTTTATCTGTAAGGTTGGTAAGGTAAGGTTAGAATTTTTCAACCGATTACACCACGGAAATTAATCCGCATTGATCAATGAACTTTTTTAGGCCGCCCGGAACGGTAGTTCCAGGAAGGTCTTATGTTTTACTGCTGTTTCTTAATTATTTTTTTCATCGCGAGATCTCCGAGGTCCATGGGTTGATCTTCGCGAAATTTTGCCACATGTTCGGAAGCATGTTCAGTTTATAAATGCCGGTCCAAAAATCTGGGGTCTGCCCCCCCAAAAAAAATTTTTTGGGGAAAACACGCTAAATTTGGCCTGATTTCTGATGCCTTTCCACTTTGAGTGCGAATATCTCCGGAACGGATAGAGATATCCGAAATTTGAAAACCTGGTGCAAGACAGCGTTCAACGCAAAAAGTTCGGTGATCATTAGTCCACTAACCACGGAGATTTAGAGGTGCAATTGTATACGGAAAGTCGACTTATTCGGAAGAACATATTTCGGCCCCTTGGGGGTGCTGTGCGCCGAAATTTTTACACGCGCTATAGAATGTTCAAGTCTTGCTAGCATACACCCTGAAGGGAATGGGGGTTCCCCCAACAATATTTTTAAAGGGGGGTCAAGAATTGGCTTAAAATGTAGTGTATGAGCCACTAGAACTTTGGCGCTGAAGGGATTAGCCTAATGAAACTTTACCACGTGATGTACGGCTGGATGGGGGCGTTAACCCGTGTGCAAAATTTTTGGGGGCACTGCCCCCTTAAAATTTGGGAAGGCAAAAAAACGTCCAAAATTTGGCGTGATTTTAGACAACTTTCGACATTGACAGCGAATATCCCTGGAAGGGACGATGATATCAACAAGCATTAAACGGCGTTATCAACTACCCTTTCTTGTGCGTTGAACAAAAAACCTGATGAACTTTGGTTTACTAACCACAAAGTTGTGTTTGCTCAATTCGACCTACCTAACATCAACAGTGCGCACGTTTTCGGACAACTTTCAACTTTGACAGCGAATATCTCTGGAAAGAATCAAGGTATCGACAAGCGGTTAACGGCGTTTTCAATCACTATCTATTCCACGTCAAATGCAAAAAAATTGTAGGACTTGAGTTTACTCACCACGAAGTTGTGTTTGCTCATTTCGACCTACCCAACATTGGCAGTTCGCGTGTTTTCGAAGAACTTTAGAATTTGATCGCATACATTTGGAGAAGAGATAGCGATATCGTTAAATGGAAAACAGCGTTTTCAACTACGACTGATTACACGTCAACCGCAGCAAAAATGGTAAACTTGGGTTCACAAACAACAAAGTTCTGTTGTCTCATTTCGAATCACCCAAGTTTAGCATTGCGCTTGCCATACATATATATGATAATGCAGTTGCGTTCGGGCCACGTGACTGCTGCATCCAAAATTTTAACCCCTTAACTTTCCCCCATATGGACTTACGGCGCTGGGCGGCCTCACGTTGGGCTCTGCCCCATATTTCTAGTTTAATTAGTTAACTAATCAATTACTCAGTTAGTCAATTAGTTAATTTATCATTATTTTAAACACCCATATTATGCGCACTGTCCACATGGGCACAGCTTAGTATTGAATGCTGATTGTAAATTGTGTGTTGTTTGGTTACTGGTTTATGTGCTGTTAGTTAAGCACGTTTTGCATAGTTCCTGTTTTTTGTCGGTTGGTATGTGTTTACTGTGTTTGAGTTTAAATCGTTGGGCTGAGTTAAGAGAATAGATATTGACGTTGGGTACAGATGATAGCTGCCTAATAGGCTAATGTGAAATTGCAGCATCAGTCTGCTTTGGTCCATAGATTTTCCTTGTATCATATGGTCATAATAGACTCAGGCTGATACCTCTTGTGTCACGTCACTTTTTACACGCGAAAGCAGCTACAGTGGACGTCAGACGAACGTGAGGTAGTCAAAAGAAACAGTTTTCTGGCCGCCCGTGTGTGGTCTGTCTGTGGTCTGTAAGAGATAACGCCTGTATTGTGCCTAAACGGTATAGATCCTACCGGATAACTTATTACACGATTAATTAGCCAAGTGTCACTTATCTCCCAGCCAGTATGTGAAGCTTGCCATTCTCCGCTCACAGTTAAGCACTTTTTGTTAGACTGCACCCGTTACAGTGCAGCACGTCAGAGATATTTTGGAGTGGACATTCTCGAAGACGTTTTTGAAAATGTTGCATCTCGCAACATCATCGCTTATGTTAAAGATATCGGCTTTTACAATCGTATATAATGTTGTTTTTACATTAGCTTAATGGCCTTGATCTTAACAAGTATTTTAACTTTGCTTTTAATACATATATTAACTGCTTTTAACTAATTTTAACCACGTATGGCACTGAATGGCCTATTTTGTGCTGATGTGCCGTTAAGAAA
>Ga0209671_1003359_pt1 | contig 15345 bp, 9 predicted proteins | sample WorMetHERISLAND2_2_FD_187401 | JGI IMG/M metagenome (GOLD analysis project Ga0209671, IMG submission 187401) | Marine gutless worms symbiont microbial communities from Max Planck institute for Marine Microbiology, Germany - Olavius geniculatus... | ecosystem: Host-associated > Annelida >... | reverse complement strand
TCCTTGTGTTAACGCTGGGTTGGTCATCGGTCGTCATACCAAACTCGTCTGACAACACGAAGCCTTGAATGTCCAATGACGTAAACGACGCCGTCACCTTGACAACCAAACACGTGTGATGACGCACCAATCAGCTTGTCACTAGTGGCTTCTAAGTTCTATCCCCCAAATATGAAGTCGAAATCGGACGCAACTTCTCCCCCCTCCCAATTTCGGGCTCGGGTTCCCCACCCATCATTTTGGGTTTCTTTCCCCCCTATAGTATAGGAAAGTTTTGTTAACGTTGTTGATTGCCCAGTGAAAAACAGGAGGAGGAGAAGTTTTAATCTACACCTTTAACAAAACTCCCACCCCCCATTTTCACTGGGCGCAAGCTGCGTCCACCACAGGGATAGAAGCCACTGCTCATAACTAGCGGTAACATGCAGTAGACACGATTATAGCAGTTATCAAAGGCACAAACTTCGTCGCAACCCAATTCACGATTTCGCAGACGTTACATCATCCGTGTATTTGGCAGGTTTCCGTGCAATTAGAAATGTCCGTGAAATCGTTCAGTCCTAACATTTTTGCATTGTTCCTGTATTTTAGGCCAATTTCTCGATGTTTAGTTCACAATTTTTGGTGCATTGCATATGACTGCTAATCTGAAGGAAAGATCTGTACAGTAATAATGATGACAGCGGGTGAGTTGTCTAAACCGTCCCTGAATCGGCTGTAGAATAATAGAATGTGCATATAATTCTGATCAAACCTGAGCCCTGTTGTAGGTGGTACTGTCGCAGTCCCTGCTGTGACCCATGCAGAAACAGCGAACGCACCCAGCCTCGTGCTCTTCAGCCAGGTAGAACGTACCCTCAGCGCACTCGCTACAGAACTCACCGCGCACGTGACCCTGTCACACGGACATACACACAGGTACACACGGACAGACGGACAGACAAGCCGGCAGGCAGCGTGGCTGGGCACAGACACGGTGTCTGATAATAAGGGTCGCTTATAGCTATTGCAGCGTCGCGACCAACAGACGGACAGAGAGATGGACGGAAAACAGACAGCGCACTGGCTACAGAACAGACCCGGCACGTGACCCTGTGAAAACGTTTTAAAAAATTAAGCCTTGACGTGATCGGTAATTAGTGTCACCGATATAGGCTTCAGTATGTTTGGGTACGCGACGTTTTTCGTTCAGAGCCCTTTTAAAGTGGTATTCAACAAGGCTCACCAACAAGTGATACTCATACATTCGTTTCTTTAAAAAACACAAGTACATCTACAGGGTGGGCCAAAAAACCGGACCTGTTTGAGCGTTGATAACTCAGCGACGGTTACTCGTAGAAAGGCATGTGATATGTCAAAAGTTTTAGAATGTTGTAGACAAAAGGGACTTGCATAGCAAATCATTTAAATATTCTTTGTTTAATTTGCATAAATCTTCATTACTCTTGAAATTAGGCATTTGCCTGCATTCCTATGTGCCCGAGTTCACTGAACTCAAACACTCACTGCCAAAAAGTCCAGATTTAAATTCCGTTAATTATTCAGTTTGGCGGCATTACAGCAGATAACATGGTCACAAAATTTCAGTAACTGACGTGTAAAACGTGTGCTAATCGAATGCTAGGCTCAGCCGATCCTGAACACATTGACTCCAGCGATCGATCAGCTGCCTAATAGGACTGATGACGGTTATGAATGCAAAAAATGGGCAACTGCCTATGTTAAATTTCATCGAAATTCAACGTATGTGTTAATGATTGTTGATATTTTACTGTGTGCTGAATGAAAATCAACTTAAATTCATGTGTTACTGCCAATTTAGCATGATTTAAGATATGGGGCAGTTCGCGTAAATCAGGCAAAAAATATTTAAATGCTGAGACATGCAAGTTGTACACTTCTTCTGTAGACAATTTTGAAACTTTTGGCATATTAGGCGCTTTTCCATCAATAAACATCCCTAAGTTATAAAAGCTCAAATATCCATCTGAAATCCATGTGTTACAGTCAAATTTGGCAGAATTTCGGGGGTGACGAATATTTATGCAAATTAGGCAAAGAATATTTAAATGCGTCACTATGCAAATTTGTTGTTTATTCTTAACAGCATTCTAAAACTTTTGACGTATCACACATCTTTCTGTCACTAACCATCGCTGAGTTATCAACGCTCAAACAGGTCCGGTTTTTTGGCCTACCCTGTATGTTATTACATGATAAGAATTATAAGAAATTTGAGCTAGGCCTAATGCTCACTAGACGCGTGAAAGCCTATAGCTGTTCCGGTTCAGTAGTTTACCTGAAAATTGGAGTTCACGCTAAGTTAATATACAAATACCAATTCTCTATCTGGATCTCATAACGATAGTTCCGTGGCGCCACCTTGTGAATGATACAGACTTGTGTCACAGCCTGAAATCGCCCAAAAAATCCATAAAACCTCCTATTTTGGCGTTCAAGGTGATTCAAGGTCATTGAATTCGGCGCCAATCGAGAGCCAGTGTACGACTTCCTATTAGTGACCAATAGTAACCTATACGCCCTATCTCGCACTGTTACTGAGGTACAGCGACTTAGTGGCACAAAAATCGCAAATTTTGCCCACCCCCTCTCATTAAGCGCCCTCGTTCGGGGTGACTCCCTTCGAATTTATGGATAAGCTTTACGAGTCCTGAAACTAGAGTCTTCCAGGCAGCCTGACGATGAAGATTTGGTGATTCTAGCTTGCACCGCTTTTGACTGATCCACCCGTGTGACAGACGGAGAGACGGACGGACAGAATTGCGATGGCTAACACGCGCTGAAAGCAGTAGCTGCTTTCGCGCGTAAAAATCAGTAAAAAATTCTGTCTTTTGGGCCAGTAACGCCAAAATGAAGCACTTATTGTCTATATACATGTAAGTAAGTAAGTAAACAGAAACGGCCCACAAAAATTAAACGTGGATATCAATATCAGAAACTGCAAGGTGTAAAAGTGTCAATCAAGTCAACAACGTGAGACAAATAAGACAATAGTTCATTATACCTTGCACTGGCATCGTCTTGTCTCGGGATCAGGGTAGCGAGACACACTGCCTCTAGGATCACATTCACCGCCTCCTAAACACAGTCCGTTAAAATGACATGCAATCGCACGAATTAAGTAAATAAATAAATAACCGCTTGTATTTCTTGTATCATTTTTAGACGTTATTTCACATTCGACAGGGTCTACTATAACGCAACGAAATATGAACCAATGAACGAACTAATAACTGCATCACTTTCTTAATCATTTTCAAAGCAACAGTAGCAAAACTATCAAGCACTAGACATAACAAAGAATGAGTATCAGAGTATTACTAGTGTACATCTTTTTCCCGAAACGTAGGCTAATTGAATTTGGTCCATCTATTACGTCATTGCGATGCGCGGTAAGCTGTAGCAAAATTACTGTTAAGATGATTTAACGCTCTCGCCCAGCGGCAGCAAAAGATGTGTCAAAAACAATTATACTGCTAAAAATGCCACAGATTTTGCCCAGTTTGTTACGAGCAGCTTATCGCAAGACGGGTCTGGTGAATGGACAAAAAAGTGACCTGTGAATCGGCACGAGCCCCCAGGCACGGTAGGATCGCCCTCGTAGCCTGTGTCACAACGCTGACAACGTCGCCCTGTGTAGCCTGTGGGGCAGCCGAAACACGTCACCTCACCATCAGTCTCCAAGCGACACTCCTGTGTAAACCTGCCATCACAGACGTGTAACAGTTCGATAAACGTGCAAAAATTTTATTTAAAAACGTTAACGGCTCATTTTTGTAGGAAAATAAACGAAAAAAATGTAATAGCTAAATAGAAAAATGTAACCCTCTTTTTATCTGACTACATCCATTGTTTCAGGATACAGCTTTTTCATGTAGTTTTTTTATGTTAATTACCTTTTTTGTCATTCGTGCATAAGTGAATAAATCTAGAGAACGTTTTTTATCAGCAAAATTGTAACTTTGCACACAAATACTGTAAACTGGCATTAGACGATCACGACTGTTTGTTTTTGTAATTTTCTATACCGTGCCTACAAAATTAAGCTGCTACTGATATTTTTCATTGCTTAACCTCAAAATGTTAAATGTGATTAATAGATTGATTTCGAAAAAAAACTGCAGAAGTCAACTAACATTATTTATTATGTTTCATAAATTAAAAAAATCGGAACTGCATAATTAACACTATACAAACAGTACAAAAAGTACAAATATTGACGACATATTCTAAGCAAAATTGTCAGCATATTATTTAAATTTTAATCTACTAAAAATTAATTGAACAAAGTTTTTAATGATTCATCCATCATCGTTAATTTCCGCAGCTCTATATGACATGAATAAATATGTAAGTATCTGACTGGTTAGGTGGGGCGGTGAGCGGGCACGGGCACGGCTGACAGTCGTCTGGAGTACCAGCTTGAGCGTTGCCATAGTAACCAGGCCGACATCTACCGCACTGGTCACCCTCTGTGTTGTGCCAGCAATTCTACACATTAGCACTATAAATGAACAAATGTTTCGACAGCACAGAAATATTCGAGCAAAACTAAAATAAAGATACGTCGGCCCAATGCCGCCATATAATGCGGCCGTCCGCCTAGCTATGCACATGCAGCACTAACTTATTTTAATTTTCAACTGAAAGTTCACTTTTCACCAGACGGCGTTACGACAAATTACGCTAAACCGTGTTTACATTCAAGCAGAGATATTACGCGTCACTAGCTGGAAGACTGGACTGCTGCGGACCCACACCACTGGAAAGCTTGGAAGTGGCATACCGCAGCACACTATGCGGCTATCCATTGCCTGTATCAGCGAACAAGTGGATCTATGATTTGCAGCTAGCAGACATACCACTGCCCCCAATCAGCCACGCTAGGCCTTCACCCCGCAGCCCGTATAAGCTACTACTCATTTCCCGTCCCGTTGAGGATAGAAAGCTGAGTTAGTCCGAGCACACATTAGGTTATCTATAACCACTGACAGCGTTGCTATTGGTGACGTCACACGATCACAAACAGTACAGAATCTGCAGATGACGTAATTACGACACTGTTATTATGACGTCACGCCGCTGCGCACACACAGACAAACACAGACAGGCATGTAATAAACACATTATCTCCTCCGTTCGCCGGGCGGAGATAACAAACGAGCAGCGGAAAGCATATCGTTAGCTTTCACAGGCAACGAACTTGCAGCGCACAACGATATCACGCCAATGTTACAGACTGAATACATGGGTTGTCAATCCAAATTTATCTGTTTTGGGAGGCGAAATTTATCTAGGCCTAAAGACAAATTTAAACTCACATGCATCGAAAACCTGAAAAGCCAAAAATCGAGGCCAACAACCAACAACAAAGCTGGCGTTTTTTGGAGGGGGAGACAGAAAAACTGCCAGTTAGCTGTAAACCTCTTCCTACCAGCTAGGAGCCCTGGGAAGCGCTGTTAGCTCCCTCAGCGTGGTCTGGGGCGGAGCCCCGAGCCGCAAACGCAAACGGCTAAAAACTTTGAGAGAGCGGAAAGGTATACTCTTGCCGCAGTATTTTTTATTAGCCTATGGGGATCGTCCTTTTTCGCTGGATCGACGCCACTGTGTGAATACAGAGAGACTGACTGACCAGACATCGTCCTGCGTCGTCGCATTGGTCCGAGTGGCCGTGACAGTTGCAACCGACGCAGCGACCGACGTACCGACCGCCCGGCAGGCGCGTGAACCCTGACGAACATTCCTATACACGTACATATCCGCACAAATCTCATCATCGTCGTTGAGGCGCGTACACAGCGACATAAATAAACTGGACTGAACTGCATTGACCAATCTCTCTTCATTGGTAAATTCAGTTGAGTTCAGTTTGTCGCTCTGTACGCGACGTCAGAGCCAGGGGCGTCCATCCCCCGCTCAGCGTCAGGAAACGACCTCCCCTAAAAAGTCGAACCAACTCCTTTTCCTTTTTTCCGTCGCCTCCCCTCCCTTCCCCTTTCACTCCTCTTCCTTGCCTTTCGTCTTCTCTCCCCCATCCCTTTCCAGTACCAAACATTTCTTATAGTTTTCATCTTGTCTGCACATTTTTTGTCTGCCTGTCTTTTTGTTTTCTATCTGTCCCATTGCTATAGCATAGCAAGAGACAGATTATAAACTCACTTGCGTCTGCCTGTCATTCTGTCAGTCTGTCTGTAAACACTCCTACGGCAGCAATTTTGATTCGATTTTGATGAAATTTTGCACAGTGATTCGGGGCCCAAAAGTAAAATCGAGTTTGTTTGGAATAAAAATCTGGTAAATACTTCCCCTATTTTACACCATTTTTTAAAATTTGCATTACGGCCTATGGAGACTTGAAAGCGGTATAACTCGGTCCTCGTAAAAGATAATTGCGCGCTGTGTTTACCTACCCCCCTATTTTCACTGCTGGGCAATCTAACGGTGTTATTTAAACTTACCCCCTATTGACCTCTGTGCCATAGCAACCATTCAAAAGTTGAAAAATTTTGCATTACAGCCAATGGAGATTTCAAAGCGGTATAACTCGGTCCCCGTAAAACATAATTGCGCGCTGTTTGCACCTACCCCTTATTTTCGAGCCCGCGCTATCAGACGGTGTCATTTAAATTTCTCCTTTGCCGACCCCTGTTGCTATGGCAACGAATTTTGGGACAAAATTGACTATAACTCGGCTCTCGCAAAAGACAATTGCACGCTGTTTTCACCTACCCCCTATTTTCGGGTCCGGGCTATGCAATGGTGTCACGTAAATTTGTCCACTGAAGACCCCTGTTGTCATGGCAACCAACCGTTTTTATTCAAAGAAAAAAAATTGGCTGCAGGCTCATAAGAGCGTCAAACGCTGAAACGCAGCTGCTAAGCTATATAGCGTGCCAATGAGACAGATACATCGTTCCACAGAGCGTATTTCTAGTTTTTACTATTATTCAACTGTCAATTAATGCTGTTTATAGTTATCATATCGAGTATTACGCGGAGTTTGGAAGGAAAACAAGTCATAATAATTACCCCAATGGTAAGTTATATACAACAGATAATGATCTTACTCTGTTGTAATAATTTGACCAGTCGCACAGCACACAGCAGAGCGGAATCCAGCTATAGCAGATGGCTGTCATGAGTCTGTCTTATCTGTCCGGCGCAGTGCAAACGAACACCGTTTCTAATTAGCAGACGCAGTTTTCAAAACAACATCTCGAACGCTACAGTGCGAGTGGGCGCCAGGAATCGGCACGGTAACACATCTGCGGTGGTCGGTGGCGCTAACTTAGCGCCAATATTATTCAGCATCTTTCGACGCCCTGCTGCTTCTGCTGCTGCTGCTGCTACTCAGTGGCTAACTCGTCGTCCCCGCCCACAGGCATCATAAAGGCGCGTACAGAGCGACGTAACTGAACTGAACTGATGAGGTTTATTTTAGTGTTTGACGAACTGACCAATGGGCAAGCAGGTCGTTGGTCATTGGTCACTGATTGACGTATAATACGTGAGCGGAGTCACGTAGTCACCGACGCCAACAGACATGGGGCCGGTGGCGTATTCGCACATGCTAACCGACTACGGCATCAACGTGGTTTTAACCACTTATACCCCGTTTACACGATCAAGCTGGCTCGACGAGCTGCTATATGTTAGCTAGACGAGCCAGCTAGATGTCTGCTTGATGATTGCTTCGTGTAGGCTATGCGTCATATTTCCTCGATGTTTGCTCGACGTTTGCTCGACGTCTGCTCGAGCTGATTGACAGCGGAACTGTATCAAGTCGTTTCTTACAGTGTTGGCGTGACGTCTACTCAAGTGGGCAAGTTGTGTAGACTCAAACATTGAGTGCGCTTCACATAATCGACCCTTAATGTTTTTGTCACAGGTTAGCATTCTTTTACCTTCTAGTGTATGCTAAGACTATATAAGTATTTCTAAGCTTCTGTTGAGCTTGGCACGTCTTGCTAATTTTGAATTTAACACTGCAAATGTTTACTTGTTGCCGATTGTGCTTTATGGAACAAATAAAATGTGCTGCTAAGTGTTTAGAACCGCGTTGGTGCCGAAATCGTTAACAAGTGCGAATACGCGTGGCGGTGATCAAAGTAGAATCGAAAAAGTGGAGAAACTTCATTTACCTTTCCTTTCCTTCTTTCTTTCCCTCCCTCCCTTTTCCTTCTTGCCCCTTTCCATCCCTTCGCCTTTTCCTTTCCCTTCCCTTGCAAGTAGGCCCTCTTAAATACAGATAGATAGTCTGGGAAGAGCAGAGATCCTCGCCAGGGTCTGGGGCAAAGCCCAGCGGAAATCGAATATGATGAATTTTGGCTTTAAAACTTAGCCGACAGTTTGTGAACACAATGAAGAAATCTTTTTGCATTAATTTTGAAGTTCAGGACACAATAAAAATTGAGAACCATGATACTATTTCAAAACTGCGCCCTGGAATCTGGCGCCCCTTCCCCCACTAGCACTCCTCCTGAGCTGGCGCCCAGAGACAGCGCCTCCGTTCATAGATGAAAAAAACGTTCGAGAAAAAAAACAAAAACGCTTAAAACGTGGCAAAAATTTAAAAAAAACGTCTAAAAACGTTGATAAAAACGCTAGTCCTATTTTTTAAACTTCTTATGTAAAACTTAATGCTCTATATGCACTATAGCTAGAACACAATAAAGAGAGAGAAAATTATTCAATTTCAATTCAACCGTGTGGTCAAAAAACAAGTATCACTAGACCAAGTAAGCAAATGACAATCACTATAACATATTAATTCGTTTCTTAGGCTTTAAAGTGCTTCTCGACGGCTCTCGGTAAAATTTTCAATAAATGATTTTTACAAATAAAAAACGTTGAGAGGATGAAAAAAAAATAAAAACGTAAGAAACATTAATAACATCTATGCCTCCGTTAGCTTCCTGTATAGTTACGCCACTGTGCTGCTGCTGTTACTGACGCTGCGGCGGTGATGCTCAAACGCAGCACACCTGTATGGATGTATGTATGTATGCATCTATAAATAATCGCGATTGCTTTGCAGACTTCATCGGCCCAGTGATGCAAACCGCATGTACACCAGTCGTTAACAGAGGTTTTTGGTTTTTGGCTGACGTGGTTCGGGCATGTTTCAAGGACGGGAAGTGAACGGCTGACAGAAAAGGTAATGCACTGTTCCACAATTGGGAAGCGAAATCAAAGGAAACAATGAAATGGATAAAAAGAGAACATAAAGGAAGACACAGACTCAAGAAGCGCGCAATTGACGAAGCAATGGCGATTCTTCTTATTAGCGAACTCCTATCAGAGCGTTGCCGTGCTAATGACCTGGCGCCAAATGCCCCTATCCTTGGCCTTCCTCCTGGCAGTGTGAACTCCGAAGTTCTGGGGCTGGACGTCTTTATCAACAAACTGTTTTGAGCCAGGTTATTCTTGGACGTCCGGCCGCTCTTCTCCAGTCAGCTGGGCAGTGCAGCGGCTATGATACGATGATGATCTTCCACTGGCCACGGTGCATGACAAAGTCAAATAGAGACGTCTAATAGCAGCATCGTCATCATTTTCTTAATGGAAAAAAGAAGAAGAAAGATTGACATTTGAACTCTACATTGTGGCGTGGTCTGTGGCTTGGCCAGACGTGAACTGAATATGGTCAAAGTGCAATAACTTACTTTTTGGCCCACCCTGTAAGTTTCACGACGATCGGCGAGAGAGCTCAGAGATACGGCGCTGCAAAGCGCCAAAAAAGAAACACCAGCCATGGGCGTTGGAACAGGGAGCAGCTGCTCCCCCAACTTTTGGCACGGGAGAGCAGGCCATAGCTCTTGCTCCCCCAAAAGTTTGAGCCTTCTGCACTGCGATGTTAGACTGAGTCGAATCGATTTAGCCATCTTAGAGTTTTGCCGCTCCGTGGGACGTTCAAGAACCAAAAAGCTTTCAGCTTCAGGGGGGCTTTTTTCAGCTTCAGGGGGGCTTTGCCCCCCTGACTCCCCACCAGGGGCTCTGCCCCTGGACCCCGCTGGGGGATCTGCCCCCAGATCCCCGTTATAGGCTCACGCTGCACGCGCTCGCCATGGCCCCCGCCATTGCTTGCTCCCCCAACTTTCAAACACTTCAACGCCCATGTCTATAATCTCTGTCATCATATCCAGCCTGGCATCAGCGGTCACGGGTGTCTGGATTTAAGCAAATTTCGTAGTCTGTCGAGCCACAATTTCTATTAATGGTCTGCGGACGAGGACAACAAGTCGGCAAACTCCTGTCCTCGTCCGCTTGGCTGTAGCTGCCCATTGCTGTCATCAACTCGCTTCGACCGTGAGACCCAATTAACACACAGCACCGACAAACCGAAATTATTCTACACTGGCTCTTGTAGGCCTACTGCTTATCATGACGCTTGTAGCTAAAGCTGTGAAATGCGAAAGCGCGAAATCTACTTAAGTGTAAAGTGCGAAACAAAATGCGAATTTCGCGGTTTGCCCTGTCTCACTGCAACGACTGATCAGCCAACTGACAGGTCTGATTAATAGTCATTGGCAAAAATCGGAGTTCGTTTAACGCTGATGGCGTCGTCGACTGTCGTATGACTTCTTCGGAGCAGGACATTTAGGCGCCGCCGTTTGGGAGCGACCCTTTGGCCGCTAAGGACGTTTGGACTTTTTTCCTCTTTTTCCTTTCCTTTCCCCTTTCTCTTCTCCTTTCCTTATTTTTTCCCTTTTCTTTTCCCTCCCCCTTTTACTCACCTTTCCCCTCCCCTTTTTATCCTTTCCCTTTCCATTTCCTTTTCCCTGCCCTTTCCCTCCCCTTTCCTCTTTCTCTTTCCCTTCTTCCACCTTTCTTTCCGTGTCCACGTCTGTGCGTCCAACATTTGAGGCGCCATATCTCCACAACTGTGCCAAATGGGCGCATGATCACAATGGATCACCCAAAGGAAGTCGCCCACCGCGTACATAACGTACAACGCTTACATTAGTAAACACTCAGGTAGTATAGGCCTTAAGAAGCTCAGTTGAATTTATCATGTGAAGCAATAAACATACATTAATTCATATGGAAAACAATGACCACATAAGATATAGAGAGATGGAGACGGCACTAAAGCAGCACAGCGCCGAAACGTCCGGCGCCCAGACGGCGGCGCTCAAACGGTCGCGCCAAAACGGCGGCGCCCAAATGTCACGTACCGTGACTTTTTATAGGCCTAGACTATCTATAACCTGCAATCTTGTTTGTTTATTCATTCATTCATTCATTTCTATTGTCATCAGCGACAGCTCTTTCTAAAGCTATTAACCTGTATAACAAAAACGCGCACCACATCAGGGAAGGGGTCCAAAATAAAAATGGGTCCAAAATCGAGCAAAATTTAGCATGTTTTGGCCCCCAATTTTTTGTGGGGGCAGGTCCCTAAATTTTTAGACCGGGATTATGAAATTGAACATGCTTCCGAACATGGGGCAAAATTTCGCGGCGATCGGCTGAGGGACCTCGGAGATCTCGCGATGAAAAAAAGAAAAAAAACTGTTGTACAACATAAGGCCTTACCGGGCGGCGTAATAATGATATAACATTTTATCGCGCGTTATTTCAGCAAGCTGAATCTGAGGTGCCTGTATTTTGTCTTATTGTCTACATTGATTCATGCCGGTTTCACACAGCAATAGCCTAATGCTATCAACAGACAGCGTTGATTTGGCGTCCAGTACGGCAATCCTCTGAGGCTGCCTTGTTAACCTTTGCCGGTCCCGTTCTAACATATAACTACGATGCGTCACTAAAAAGTAGCTTCTGCAGCAGTCTTGATAGGCAAGTCCGCGGCCAGGTCTGCGACCATGCTTTCGACTGAATAGACAATTGGTGGAATTTTGGCACAGAAACAGGCCTGCAAAATATAACGGACAAACTGGCGAAATAGTCACAAATAGTACGTACGCATATAGCGTACATATGCTATGCCTGGAAAAACTGACCTCCCTTTGCGTAGGCCTATGACTGATGATTAATGTCGTGCTGAAAATTGCACTAAAAATTGCAGTACAAAACCAAGTAATAACCCCGCCAAATTTAGGCCTACACATTTTCCAGCTCCCGAATCATAGTCAATAACGTACATGTCTGACTATATGTTTTTACACGACGTGATGTGGAATCGTTTTTCGTACCTGGATTGCGGCGTCGACGCGTAGCCCGTCGAAGCTGGCGAGTGCTGCTTGCATGATGGTCATTAGGTCAGCTGTTGATGTAACCGGCTGCTGCTGCTGCTGCTCTACCTTGTGATGTGATTCGTGTTCAGTCTCAGTCGACGCCGGTGTCTGGTCGCTCGTGTTACTCTCCACGACATGATTTTCAGTCGCCTCGCTGTTCTCCGACATCTTCCCGCAGGCTTTGTAACTGCAGCGTTCAAACACGAAAGTCACGTTTTCACTATCGATCGTGGACTGGCCAGCACGCGACAGTCAATAAACATCGCTTTCCTGTGTCTGTCCCATTCTGTCGGAAAATGATGCAACTTCCTGTTCCCCAAACCTTTTTAAGCCACGACGCCATGACGCGGCTGGTTATTTAACTGGCAAGTTGCACCTGCACAACAGATCAGCTGCTGCTATATAACTAAGGCTGTATACAAAAGACGTCTGCCCCTGATCAAACTGCAGACAGTCGTTCGTTACAGCTTGACATACTGATGACAGAGATTCTGCGAATGATGACGCAACAAAACGACGACGTTATCCTGGTTTGTCAGTTTGTCCCTGGCCACAGCTAACTCAGCGCTATTTACGGCAACCAGACAAACCGGCAATTATTACCGTAAGCTTTTACGGATATACAGTAGTAACTGGTTCGCGTGCCTGCCTGTAGCATTAAACATGTACAGCTGTCAGGCTTAACTAGCTGTAGCCTGCGCATAGCCGACTCGTCAGCAAAATACCGAAGGTGTTTTGCGTTTTGCGCTCATTTTTTACTCCTTGCGCGCCACGTTCCTAACGTAGCGAAGAGGAGTATATGAGATCAGCGTAATATTGAGGACCGACCGACGACCGACCTCTGTTCCTGGAAGAGCCTTCCTGGAAGAACTTCAAACGGCCATATCTCCATAACGCTGCTAGATAGACGCATGGCCACTATGGACCACCCATAGGAAGTCGACCCGCGGGAGTCGAATGGTCACGTGACCGATGACGTCACTTGACCCCAAAAAGTCAAGGTCGTGACCCCATTATCTTCGTGGCGCCATTCACTATTAGTATAATATTAAATGGGTCTCAATTAGACGCAGAGTCTCTAATACAAGCCGAAAAGAACGAAAAAGCTCTTAAAAGAATACTTAAGAAAATGATGCGCGCGAGGAGTACATTAGATTGGTCACAATCTAATAATATTTCTTGTTCAGTTTTAACGACACAAGTGATCGCCTGTAATACGGTCGAGGGAAGCTGTCCTTGGACAACCTTGTTCACGCGATGTCTGTCATTATCCAGGCTATAGCTAGTTTTGGCCCACAGTCTAAACCGGATTCCATATGACTTTTGTAGGCCTACTGCCAACGCATAGGCCTACGCATGTTGAATACGGCGTTAGGGCATTCAGAGCCTTAGCAAGGCATGTAAACATATACATGCAAAACTACTCTGCATTCAAAATGTTAGATATTACGTCGCCGTTCCCGGCAAGATTACCTTGTTGGACCACTGTCAAAATCGCTTCTAATCACGTGTTTTCTGTCCCTTAATTTGGGAACGATCGGACAGTGGTCCAATTCGGTAGTCTTTCCGCGTTCCCTCACAATCTGTTCCGTTCCAGCAGTAGTTTAATTTAACAGAATTAATAACTTACACGCAGACTACAGCTTGTCGAAACTGTATCTTCTAAGCTGTAACGACTTCCTTGCCAGGATACTGGCGCGATACCGCCAAGAGCCAAGTATACACACGGCCTTATAGGCGTTTAGCTGAGTGCGGCAACTTGATTATTCGAAAATACTGCGCCGCCAGCAGCGTACAGCCTATCGAACGACACCTGTCATCTGTTACATTGCTGCTAGTCAGTCACCAATGCTCGTCTAGTTCACTATGGCTCGCCTAGCCCACCGTGCCCATGCGCACACATTGCTCTGCACTTTTGCAGTAGGTAGGCCGGTCGGTAATTATCGTGGTTCGTGGCTCTATTTGCCAGGGCCTCGCTCTAGCCTATGGCTGAGTCACAGAATGCGGAGATACTGGGAACTTGCACGTGGCGAGAGCCCGGTGTTCCGCGGATTGTCCGGTGGCGGATTCAGGGGCTGGGGTGGTAAAGTGGGACTGTATGCATTTCTATAACCAAGCGATTTTTGCACATTATTATCTCTCCCATTGCTATAGCATAGCATGGGACGGATTATAAAATCACTTCTGTAACGCTGTCATTCTGTCTGTAAACACTCCTACGGCCGCAATTTTGATTTGATTTTGATGAAATTTTGCGCAGTGATTCGGGGCCCGAAAAGTAAGATCGAGTTTGTTTAGGATAAAAATGTATCGCTTCCCTGATCCACCGGTCCATTCTGAACATCAACAGGAAGTTACACAACGTGATGTGAGGGCATACACTCGAAGCACCAGTAAATCTGCCGCAACAGAGCAAAACAAGTCGGCAGTCACAGACCACGCCATCTCTCTCAACCACGTCATAGACTGGGACCGCGCCAAGGTGATCGACAGAGAAAGCAACAGAATGGACCGGTGGATCGGGGAAACGATACACATTAGAAAAGAACAAGACAAGTCGATGAACCGAAACCAGGGGTCCTAGCAACTTCCACACATCTATGATTACCATCAGATACGATGCAACATAGCGTCGGCTCTGCAGTCGTCAATGCGTCGTCAGTTCGTGATCAAGCAGCACGTCGGCCCCACCTTAGCCGCGTTTCAGCCGGTGACAACTGATGAAGTTCAGCGACTTCTGTCCAGGATGCCAGCCAAGTCATCACCACTCGACGTACTGCCGTGCACGTAGCTGAAGTCATGTGCAGTTGTGTTCGCGCCAGTTATCACCAGACTTGCTAACCTGTCGTTCCAGTCGGGCAAGTTCCCAGCCTGCTACAAGGGTGCACAGGTACTACCACTCTTGAAGAAAGCCGGCCTCGACACTGCATCACCCGCTAACTACAGGCCGATATCCAACTTGCCGACGATGTCGTCCTGGAGAGACGGGAGAAGACACGTCTTCGACCGCATCTGTGTAATGCAGACGTTCTTCGTAATTTATGTAAAAAATTGTTCACTTTATATACAGTGTAAGGGTGACATCATGGTTGTAGATATAAAACAGCACAAATCAACACAATTTAAT
>Ga0209671_1003358_pt1 | contig 15345 bp, 7 predicted proteins | sample WorMetHERISLAND2_2_FD_187401 | JGI IMG/M metagenome (GOLD analysis project Ga0209671, IMG submission 187401) | Marine gutless worms symbiont microbial communities from Max Planck institute for Marine Microbiology, Germany - Olavius geniculatus... | ecosystem: Host-associated > Annelida >... | reverse complement strand
TTCCTACATTCCTACCGCACACAGCGTTTTTTCCCGGGCACTCTGAGTGGCTGCGCGACTCATGCAAGCTCCTCCCCCTTCAGGGCTTCCCGGCTAGAGTGGGCGTCGGGAGTGCTCGCGACGACGTCGCGTCTCTAGCAGCATGATAACTAATAAAAATAAATGTATATTTTCCCACGGTCCTACCATTCTTATTTCCCATTACAATAATAAATAACCGGCTAGCCACTTAACCCAGTCTGGCCATCCCTACGTGATAGGCGCATCGCATTGAGCAAAACAGGCACACCGCACGATACACTAGCTCTGTATCCGTGGTTTCGCAGATCGCCGCTGCCCTATCTTTCTTCCTTGTAGCTCGGGAATGACTTTAAGCCTACGTACTTTGTTCACTAACGTACCAGAGACAGTAGCTAACGAAGTAGTAATCGGACTCTAGATGTCAAGAATAAAATGCACACTTCAAGACGTCGTACTCTAACAGCAATGTCGCCACGACGAAGAAGACATAGAGAACAAACATGGCGACTCCGGTGATTTTGTTCATTCGAAAGCCGCACGCTGCTATCGTCGTGACGACGGTCAAGAGCATGGCAAACAGCAACACGGTCGAGCAGAACATGCCCTGACTGTTCACTGTGTACGCCTTGCCACCCGATACGATGCTGTAGAGAAACCACGGCAACGGCAGTCTGCAGAACAAGATTACAATACACAATTTAAATAAAATAAATTTAGGCCTATACTGTACAGTGTAGAGGCACAGAACGTTTCCATTCCTCTATCGCGTCGGATTGAAAGAAAGGTGCGGGACGGGAGGAAGAAAGTTTTCAAATAGCGCCTAAAAGACAGCACTGTTTCTTCAAGCATAGCACAGAGAAAACTTTATTTTCAAGTTTAAAAACAACTTTGTGATTTTAACATTCTTACATTCGGAGGTGCACTGCGGAAGAAGCTACAGGAGATATAGCTGCAGTACCTTGGAAACTTTGTAAGCTATAAATAATTTGAATGTTTAGCTATTTTCTATAGCATCTGATGTACATACGATCATACGAATTAGGCCTACAATAATGTGCATGCCCAGATGCCGATTTTGGCTTGTTCAGCCAAACAGGGGGCCTATAAACACGGGGCCCAGCGACCAGAAGATATCAGACAGCAGCGAGATATATTCTGGCCTGTGGAGCCTCTGCGTGCTGCGTCATTTAAAATTTCACTGGGTACAGCACAACACTTTTTGGCCCAAGGCTTCTGTGTTGAAAGCGCCGTGTCTCAAATTCAGTAATAGCAGCAAAACTGAGTACGGCGATGTAACGCTGAACTCAATGCATGATAAATTTTTGTTATATGAGGACTCAACATACGAGTAGTGGCGTAGCCAGAAATATGAATTGGGAAACTCGACCCTTTTTCTTCCCTTCCTCTTCCTTTTTTTCTTTTCCTTTTTCTCTTTTCTTTCTCCCCCTTAAAGTAGGACCCCTAAAATTTAGCTAGGGTGCGAGGAAGCGCTGTTAGTTCTTCAAGCGGAGCGAAGCCGCAGCCGAAATCGAATTTGTTTGTTTGTTTGTTTTTGTTTGTTTATTTGTTCAAAGAAACATTTAATAAAACAGTAACAATGTTCAGCAGAACTGGAGCACGCACGGCATAAAAATGCACTCACTGCGGCCCAAAAACTGTCAAGGCACACACATGTCACTAACCATAATACATCCACATACAGATTCAGTTCCAGCGCCTCAGATTCAGTGAGTTTCTCGCTGACATTGTGCGCTTTATAAATTATATTTACTTACTTACTTACTTACTTACTATTCAGAGACTATAAAAACTACCATAAAAACACGAACACATTATCTAAAAATCAAACCTACACAATCAAAGTTCACTTGCTCAGTGCATCGCTTGAACGCTATAAACGAACTAAAATTAACACTGGTTGGAAGGTCATTCCACACATTTATGACACGTTCCGTGAAGAAATTTGCCCGTATAGTTTTTGCCCGAATTTGTGTATTATAATAGGCTCTCTTTAAAATATGAAATGTGGTGGCAACAATTTATTGATTTTTCTGAGAAACAAGTGACGAAATTTAGTGCAGTTCAAACGTGTGCTTGTTTTGTCTAGAGGATTGGGGGCAGAAGCCCAGCCCCTCCCCTTTATTGTCTATGCCACTGGTCCCACATTTTGCGGAACATGGCGCTGTGGATGCGTGCGTTGTGTGTACCCAATGGTGACGTCAAAGATGTTGCTGCCGACTGAACTGGACACGGCCATGTCGCCGAATCCTTTCTTAGCAACGATCACGCTCGTTATGAGGTCCGGGATGCTGGTGCCTGCTGCTAGAAACGTCAGGCCCATCACCTGCCAATGCAAGTACGCCCTATACGAATGCAGGCAAGAAGAACAACAACTACAGGGTGAACCAAAAACGTGGCACTTTACTTTTGTCCATATCTTCGCCAATTATTAATCGATTCTCAATTTTTTTTTACTGGCACACTCTGCAGACAATTTGCAATAACGTGATTATTACATGTCTCACCACACCGTAAATGCATTTCTACACTACCTTGTAAAATATCAATGAAATATCCATACATAACGATAATAAGTAAACCATCAAACATTATGGTAAAAGTGAAAAAACACTTCAGACCAACAACTGTATGATACTAGACTGTGTGGGTCTAACGCAGTCTAGTATCATACGATCATTTATCGCAATGTTGGTCTGAAGTGTTTTTTTCATTCACCTACATTTTTGTTATTATCGTTGGTTTTTGCTTACATATTTCACAAGGTAGTGTAGAAACGAATTTACCATGTGGTGAAATATATAATAACGGCATTATTGCAAATTGTCTGCAGAGTATGCCAGTGAAAAAAAATAGAAAATTGGTCAATAATCGGCGAAGAAATTGACAAAAGTGAAGTGCCACGTTTTTATGGCTCACGGTGTAGATTTAAAAAGACTAATAACAGGTCGATCAATTGCTGTCTGCATTATGCGGCCATCCGCGTAGAGTTATAAACGCAGTTCTAAACGCTAACCGCAACCGTTTGACTGTAACCTCTTAAACTGTCAGAGTGAACGTTCGCACTAATTTTGTTTTTCTTCTGCGCCTTTTTGTTTTCGCGTAATTACGAGCCCCTAATGGACGGACGGGCGGAGAGACAGACGGACGGAAAAGACCCGTACTACAGCCTGTTAACAGTGTTTGAATTGAGAAAAATTAGCTGGGGGTTGAACTTTTCGACGGTCGGAGCTCGACCAAAATTGTGATGTAAATCGTATATATATATAGTATATAACTGGTCTTCCAGCACATAATTTGACAGTGTGCTAGGGGGGTTGAGAAAACAGTTGGGGGGGTTCAATCCCCCAATCCCCCGGCAATTCAAACATTGGTTAGAATGGCCGCACAATAGTAGGTTCACAATGTACGTAGCCTATACGATTAGGCCCCTACGTATGGCACTAGCAAGATAATTGCTGTTGATAGCAGTCTTTAACTGCAGCTGACGTGACCAACTAATCGCCATATTAACGCGACTGTAACCATTTTCAGTCACAATTTACAGTTTCGCCGATATCGTGAAACGCTGCTAGTTTCAAATGATCGATGACAACCACCGTTATCGATTTTCAAGCGTAAAAAATTCTCGTTACGGTGAATCTGCGACGCATTAAAATGATGTACGCACAGCGTCGGAAATGCCTGCCACGCGACCGACTGTAGCAGCCCACCAGTTCATGAGGTACGAGAATACAGCGATCCACAGAATGCTACCAGCAAACGTCCAGATGTACGATCCCCGCCTCTCCTACAACCGTCACAGTGTACCATCAGCGAATATGCTGAGTTGCCGACACAGTTGCCAGCACGAATGATCAAAAGTGATCACATTACTCTTAATAATATTGTTAATTATTATTTATTGATTACTAATCGAAAGAGTGGTCTAGTAAGTATAGTAACCAGTACGCCACTACGTTTTAGACCCACTCGTCGTCATAGCTGCATGGAAAATTGACTTACATTTAAAGATTTTATTACACATACTGTATAGTAAATTTACAGCAACTGAGCGGTCATTAAAGATTTCAGCGCACCCAAACGTGTCGCTACACTACCCGGTGATATACAGCAGCAGCTGTAAAATAAGTCAGTTACAAATGTAATTTCTCGTATTTTAAAGCTGACTATATTTCGCGACTCATTTCGTCAGATGTTTTAGCATTTTTTTCAAGTTAGCTATGGTCAATATTTAGCAGAGTTACGAATGTATGAAAGTCAGTGACTTACATTTTTACATGACAAAGTTCCAGGTATGAAAAAGCTTAGCTTAGCTGCAGAACGTTCTGATGCTGAAGGACAGTCTGAACATAACCAATTTTCAGCCACTGCAAGTTGCAGCTGAAACACGAACATGGCTGACTCGCAAGAAGAACGTTAGATAACCAATGCAGTTCACACTGTTTACTTACTTTCAGTCGTCATCTAAAACATTTTTACTTCTCATATTACTAGCACCTCGAGCGCGTTCGAGGTTGTTACAGTTAACACGCTGTAGCAATTACTTACTTACTAACTTACTAACTTACATCGATGACCATAAATCAAAGATTGCTAACAGGTCGGCGGACGTCCGGCAGGGTGCTCCAGACAGGCAAGACAAGCGGCATCAAAATGATGTAGAGGAGGCGCTTGCGAGTTGAGCGCGGCCAGGCGATGTCTAACGGCTTTGTGCTGGCTGCAGATAAACGTCCGTTCCTCGCGTCATCTTCGGCCATTAACTACACGTACAGAACATCAAGCAAAAACTGCACTGTCTTCGATTTGTAGTGAACTGTTGCGAAACATTCTGTGCAACATAATTTGTGCAAAAATTCGCAGTCTACGTGAAATCTACTACTACTGGTACAATGCAAGTCCACATAAAAATCTAAAGCCTGCATGCAACAGTCCACAGAGTCGTAGCTTCTCGATGTTTATGGTATATGCAGCGTGTTGTTTGACTCGTTGTCTAACTAAGTGGTTGAATTTGCATAATTCTAAGGTCAAATGTTAAAAGTGGTGTTATAGCTTTTAATGAAAGCCCATTCCAGAGCTACAAAGCGCCACCTGCCGCATGGGATCACACAGTGTTACCTGTCACCGACACACGTGAGCGCGCCCAGCCTTAACCCCAGCCAGATATGCCTCTAGACCACTCGATTTACCTACCCCGGAGGGATGAAAGGCTGAGTTGACCTAGACGGCTGGCTACATACCGAGATGGGTAGGTAAATCGAGTACCAGCCTATTTGGCTGGGGTTAAGGCGGGGCGCGTTCACCTGTGTCGGGTGGTAAGGGTAACACTGTTTGATCCTATATGGCAGGTGACGTTCCGTAGCTCTCAGATGGGCTTCCCATTACGAGCTATACTACCAACTTTTTAACCTTTAAGGAAGTCTGTAAAAATATGATAATATTCAATGAAGTAACGAAATTCTGGCATCTCCTAGCCAGTAAATGCGGTAGACATTGACCGCAGCTTTGTGTTTCACGGCAGTTGCGTATTTCGCTCTGCGAACTGTGCATAATTGGCAATTGCGTGCTAAACTGCGTTGTTTTTACGTGGTGTGAGTTGACAGAGCTGATGGTGGATGTGGACGTTCTGTTATAGAGAACTTTGTCCCAAAGTATGACTCCAGGCGGCGGCTGAGGTTGATGTGTCCTTGCGTCGAGTTCGGATGCCGGTCCTTCCAGACTGCCGACTGTAGTCAACTGAGTCTGCAGACTCAGATGTCTGTCAATCACAGTCTCTATTTCCGGCGACGATCGTTCCCGTGACGTCATATCCTGTCATGTGACAGCCACTGTTATCAGACAACGAGGCCGATAAAGAATAAAATGAAAAAAATACGCAGACTACGCAGACTAATTACAGACAAAAAGACGAGCGATAAAAACAAGAAAAATCAGTAAACAAACACGACAAAAAGTATGCCCTCGTGGCAAGTGTTTTATCAGTTCGAACAAGAATGCGAAATGATTCAGTGTGAAAATAAAATAACAGGAACAGTGCACTAACATTTTATTTGCATGTTTATGCACAAACGACGTATATCACACCGAAAATACACAACTGAAATTAGGTCTACTTCTTGTTTCATTTTTGGTATTTGTACCCTGACACATTCTATGATTTTGAAAATATTTATTATTTTGTTCACAATCACCAAAAAATTTAAAATCACAAAATGTTAAAGTGAGTAACAAAAACATACTTACTAATTTTAAAACATGGAAATTAAAGCAAAATAGGAAGTTTTATATCATGCGCAATACTACAGATAATCTGCTTGTTGTTGTTGTTGTGGGGTTGCTGGATAAGCCGTCCTGTTGCTCTGGCGACACATGCAAAGTTTGTTCTGATGTAAGACGACGCAGGCGCGCCATCTTGTCGAATACTCTCTCTGTAACAGAATCGAGATCAAAACCGGAATCAAAATGCACTTGTATAACGCATCTACAATGTCTCTAAAAGGGCTAAAAATGCTAAAATATTGTCAATATTTGCGAAATAAATACGTTTTCAACTGTTGCCTAAAACAATCAAAAGAAAGGTTCGATGACTAGATAGGCCGGTAAACAGTTCCAGCAGACGTAATCAAACAGTTCAGTTACATCTCAGTTCAAAAACATTATGTCCGGTTTCAGCTTTATTTGCAGTTCAGTAAAATATCACAGCACTAAACAGCAAACTCCGCATCAGCCAGTGAACACTGCTAAACAAATGTCTCACTCTCAATAAGTTACACACGTTTTGCTTTATTGCCGTATTTAGTTATTAAATATGAAAAGCTGACAATCGGTACATAACAACATGTGCATAACAACGCGTTATGTCCGCCCGTTTGCAGAAATAAACAGTAGGCTAACAGAAATGTTACGTTAAGCAATAACATCAGTCTTACGAACGCTTCATAAAGTATCTTTACGCACCATCGCTTAGCGGGTCAACGGTATGAACAAGCAGCTGGAGAAATCCCTGACGGTAGCTGTACGATTTCAACTCTTTCTTCTACAACGCAAGCATATGCAACGCATTCAAGCACAGACTCTGTGTTTTTCGTGACTAGAGAGGAAAACTACTCTATTGTTTATGTACAGTGTACACGGAAAATTTTTACGATTTTAGCAAATAAAAAACAGATAAAAAGAGCAAAACGCACGTGAAACTTGCGTTACTGATTTACGTTGTTCAGTAATTTGCAATTAAGCCGAAGTTGAAAGTCCACTCACGATTCACGAATAATCCAAGCTCAACCGCACAATAGTTAAGTATCTGGCATATGCATTAATACAAAGCTAAGACCATGACCATTCATCATATAACTAATAAAGTTCAACCAAAACAACAAAACGTCGTCACTACGAACCTGCATAACGTATGTGAGGTTAGAACTCGAAGCTATGCGCTTTCTGGTTAGAACGTTCTTAACCAGATTTTCGATTTTCTGATTGTAGGCCATGAAAGTGACGTAAGCGAAGTAACAGCTTAGCAACATCAGCGCTTCCCACCAGTGGATCAGTGCACAGTGAGCTTTGCTAACACAAGAAGCAATCTTGAAAAATAATTTACCGATAAATACTAGTCGCCTAAAATGTAAATCGGTTGCCTATCAGACATTCGGAGAACCGACGCAAATCGTGGTAGAGGTTGGCGACGTTTTAACACCAGTGGATCAGCTGATCGGCAAAGCAGCCGATAAGACAGAGCAGACTGGTGCAGTAGAAGACCACATCTCGACACAGCGGCCACCAGCTCACGGATAAAACAAACACGTGCTCTGTATGTGTAATTTGTCGGACTACTTTCGACTACTTGTGAATGAGTAACTTTCGGAGTTAATAGGCTGAAAGCGGCCAGCAGCTCAGCGCTAGGACGTGTGCGCTGGCCAGTGAGCATGCGCCGATGACGAAGACGACGTTAAAGACGGCCGAGCCGACAATCGTTCCGATGCCGACATTACTGCGAGCAATAAAGACCCCGATAAAACTGGTGAACAGTTCCGGAGCACTGCCGCCGGCCGCCATCAACGTGGCGCCGGCCACGTCCTCGGTTATACCGAGCCGCATCGTGATCACCTCCAGCGCCGGGATGAAATACTCGTCACAGACATCGACCAAACTCCACTTGATTTGATTAGTTGTGTGGATGATGCATAACAGGCTGTACAACAAGCCCACAACAAGCAGAAAGTTTATACGACAAGTTGTAGAATAAATACACGTTAAAAATCGAAGGCCTACGACGAATCCTCAACGAATCCAAGTAGAAAAGTTTAGGCGCATCTCGATCGTCTCTAATACTCGTCACAGACAATCGCCAGCCCGGCGAACATGTAGACCGTGCCGATAGCGTGCAGGGCCACGGCACCGTGGTACAGCTGTGTATTAATTAATCGATTCGTGTGATTTTGGCGAGAAATGGACACGCTGCTCATCTGAATTGACGACTCTGGTCTAGCATGCCACATTACAGTGTTGGACTGCATGCCATATCAGATAATCCCACAGTTTTAGTCTCAAATGATACGATCGTTGGAATTATTTGTTGCATAATGCGTCGTGGTAGAGCTGTGTGTCAGAGAACAGATCGCCAGGGTAGGATTTGCCGACGGCGACGACGACACCAGCGGCCTGGCTGGTTGACTGGGTGCAGTTGAAAAAGTCCTCTGAGACGACCGATAGACTCGTGCTGATCTCGTCGCCGAGACTGCCGAGACTGTCGTCGGTAGTGTTGTCGGTGATGTTGCTGATGCTGCTAGTAGCGTTGCTAATAACAGCGGCGAGAAGATGGCGACGCCAGACGGCAGCGTCGTTGTGTAGTAGGTTGGATGTTGCCGTGTCATTGTAAACAGACGACGACAACGAAGTAAATGATACTATCGCGCTCTTCACGCTGATAGACATCGGCGATTCCGTCTGATCAGAGTATGCACTGTCCGTTCGGTTACGATTCCGATGTACAAAAGTCGAAGAACTTCGTGCTGACAAAAGTTTGGTGCTGAAGCCGTCGTTTACGTCATTTATGCTTGGTTTCTGGTGCGCGTGAATCGGAATCCGAGACGTTCTGTTCACGCACGATCTCCTGAACCAGGCCATCTTCAGTTGCTTCCTCACCCTCAGCCAGGCGCAGCGTCGACTTTCCGCCACTGCCAGCAACTCGCTGCGACTGACTGCCGGACTCACGTGTGTCGATAGAGGTCTATCGTCCAGCCAGATGTCACTCAGCCACCACATCACCAGATGCACAACGACGAAACACGACAGAACACAGCACGCTACCAGGACACCACGTCGTCGACGTCGACGCAGTCTGCGTCCATGCCCTTGCCAGATCCACCACAAGCAAGTCGTCCGTTCACAGTTCATCTTTGTCGTCGCTCTTCACCTGCTGGCTTATTTTACGACCCGCTTAGTCTTCCTGTCTCTTACTATGGTGTCTGAAGTATTATACCCCGTTTACACGATGAAGGAAAGACGAAGCAGACGTATTTAATATACACGTGCACGACGTGTGTTTTAAATTTGCTTCATGTTTGCTTTATCATGTAAACGGGTTATTATAAGTGCCCATAATTTCACTCATTTCACTCAAGCGTCACGACTGATAGCGTCTCGCGTTTGTGTATCACACTCGGGCGTCCGGGCGGAACACGTCGTCGATCACAGTCATAAAATAAATAAGTTTGAACAGAGTCTACTGTTCATTATGCCTATGCATAACAGTCTGACCCACGCCAGCTGACGTCATCTGACTGCAGGCCAAATGGACGCTATCGTCAACGAAATGCAGAAGAGTCCTAACATATCGACGTATAGTGCAGAGAATCATCGCGTTCAGCGCTGCTTGCTACAATCACTGCTCGTATGAGAGTAATGTATTTTTCCTGTTTTCCGTGTCCGGCTGCTTTAGGCTGCGTCGGATGTATGAATTTTTACGCGCAACGAGCTTCTTAGGAATGTCAACATCAATGTCCTTGAATGACCCTGAGCTGCGACACACATTTCAAAAATGAATTGCACCAAAATAGTTGGGAACAGACCAAAAAACCTGCGTGTGAAATTTTCGCCATTAAATGTAGATTTTAGCTGTGTAAGTCCCGACTCCTAAATTAAAGGAAATCTGCGCACTCGGGTGTCAAAGAAGGGTCTCCCCTAAAATTGGTTATTTTACCGTTATTGGCTGGTCTAGCGTAAAAACAGTTGCAGATAGGCATGGACATGCTGCTTATCATAACAAGCAATGGCAATTAACTTTTTAGAAATGTCAACATCGTTGACCTTGAATGACCTTGAACACCCAAAATAGAGGTTCTAGTGATTTTTGGCGATTTTCGACTGCAGAAAAGTAAATTGCGACGAGATGGATGGAGATAAACCAAGATTATCTGCGAACATGAACTGCCATAGGCTCTCGCGCGTCTCATAAGCATTAGCTCAAATTTCATGTTTTAGCAGTTGCAAATCATAGTGAAAAAACTAGGTTAATAACGGCGTTTTTTCTCAAAATGTTTTGTTGTTGCATTAGTTGCCAGTATAGGCAGACACGTTTCATTCATCGAAAACGGCCGTCAACATAAGTCTATCACGATCTCCTGAACCAGGCCATCTTCAGTTGCTTCCTCACCCTCACATTGTTATGTCAGAACGACCAAAGGTATTTATTATCAATTATAATAAACAACATTAATATAAAAACAGATTATTTTTGTGTTTTGTGTTTCTGTAAAAATTAAACTTTTTGTCTGTTGTAAAGTTAAAACTTACTGTTTTATTATTATGTGTTTGTGTGCATTTTGTCTGAAAAGGTCGTCCCCGAAATGACTTATACTGTGTCGGGTGGGACGTTAAACCCTACTCACTCACTCACTCACTCTAGCCAATCGACATTATCGACATTTAACAATAGCAGTCGCTCATATTTTTTTCGTCGTGGCGAATAGTTCTAAATGTTACACTAAACGGAAGCAAACAGGCAGTTTTGACACACCCTGTAGGTGACGCGCTGTTGCGCTGCGTTAGCTGAGCTCTCGTCATATAACACAGAGAAAATTACGAAATTTATCGAACGTCGTTTTACCGCTAACCTTGAATAACCTTTAAAGTGCTTTAAATACTGGAATCTATAGGCTAATATTACGCATGGCACAACAAGCAACAATCGAAAGTGACGTAAAAGTTGCAAAAGTTCGTTGCTATCACAAGAACTCCCGAATAGCAAAAATGTTATGTTCCATTATCTCGGAAAGATTGTCATATAGACAAATTATCATTAATTGGTAATAGCGACAATAGCGATGAAGATAATAACGATTCGTTCTAAAATGGCGTTTAGAAGTTTCACAGCGGGCCTATTTTAATAAATTGAAAAATAAAAAAGAATTTTACCAGTGCTCATAAAATTTTCTTTAACCATATCTATTTCGTTGTCATTAAAATTTTATTACGCGCGAAAGCAGCTACTGCTTTCAGCGCGTCTTAGCCATCGCAATTCTGTCTGTCTGTCTGTCTGTCTATCCTTCTGTCGCACGGGTGGATCAGTCAAAAACGGTGCAAGCTAGGATTACGAAATCTATACCGTCGGCTGCCTAGAAGACTCTAGATTCAGGAAACGTAAAGCTTTTCCATAAATTCGAAAGGGGTCACCCGAACGAAAGCGCTAAATGAGAGGGGGGTGGGCAAAATTTGCGATTTTTGGCCAATAAGTCGCTGTATCTCATAACGGTGCGAGATAGGGCTTAGGTTACTATTAATCACTAATAGAAAGTCGTACTGGCTCTCGATTGGCGCCAAATTCAATAACCTTGAATGACCTTGAACGCCAAAATAAGGGATTTTATGGATTTTTTGGCGATTTCGGGCTGCGACACAAGTCAATATCATTTACAAAATGGTGCCACGGAACTATAGTTATGCGATCCAGATAGAAAATTTGGTATTTGTATATTAACTTAGCGTGAACACCCCAATTTTCAGCTAAACTATTGAACCGGTACTGCTATAGGCTTTTGCGCGTCTCGTGAGCATTAGCTCAAATTTTTTGTGATAACTGTTGCGTATGACAGAAATGCATATATCAGTTTCGTTAATGGTCGGGTCGGGCAAGTACATTAGTAGTGCCACTGTCCAACATGCGTTTTTATGGAATTATAAAAAATACAAGAAATTATAGTTCCCTCGAAGTTGGTTTCTGCGCTTCTATGTATACAAATTGTTACAAACAGAGACACTTTGGGTGCACTTACAGGTGGCTAACGACAAAGGTAAGGCACATCGGGCGGTTATTTTCACAGCTATACATACGCGCATCGTAGGCCTAGGCCTACCGATACCTGTTTCACTGGCTCTTTCTTTACGCGTTTGTCAACGCAAAGTAGGCACGTAACTTTTTGAAGGTAAGACAGTATATTTATTGCTGTAATTTTTGGCACAGTGACCGTGTGTACTCTGTTATTATTATATTTTTGATATAATTTATTGAACTCGACCTATGGGAAAGTATTAGATTGGCGTAGCGCACTAAAAAAGAGCTATTTTCCAGAGCTACGTTAAATACTGTAGGCCTACTGTTTGCAGGTCTACTTTTTTATCTTCCGAAACAGCGTAATACACTTGAGTATAACTAATAAACGATAATATTTATTTTCAGGATATGTGTACAAAACTATCTATAGGCTAGTATTACGTTTGGTTGTCTGAGCTTGTTTCGGACCAAATTTGTAGATATCACTCGACGGGATCCAGTTTTCAAGCTTAAGACCAAGGCCAAGCGGTGGCGTAACCGTAGCCAAAACAAAACAATTTAGCAACCGCTTCCTTAGGCCTGCAATAACCATTTTCCACAATCGTCTTAGGTACAAGTTTTGGGAAAAAGTCATCCAGTTTTTAGTGAATAAGTGAGTAAGTAGGGTATAGCGTCAGACTTGACACATCGCCGGTCATTTCGGATGCAGTAAATTGTATTTAAACTGCTCTCAGGATTGCATCAACATATTTTTAGCTGGGCCCCCCCTGATAGCGCTCACAACTCTTCTAAACAATTCGTTTGGCGAATTTTTCCCGGGTACCCATTTTCCCTATCCCTAGCGCAAAACTGGTATGCTATTTGTTTCGCTGCCGCATTCCTATTCACACTCCATTGTGTGTACTGTAGTGTAAACTGTTGTATTGATATATTGTTTATGATGGCTATTTCGATTAAAGACTTCTTAGTTACTATTGTCTCTGTGCATTCTACTTGTTCGCATTGTGCTCAGTGGTGAACTACGACGTATGTGGTTAGCAATGGTTTGCTGTGTGACCTATGCGTGTGAAGGACTGGTTCGAGTGGTGGGTAAAACGTGATGAATAACGTGCCGCAACTGATACAGCGGACGTTCATCGGCGAGTTCGCCGCCGAGATCACGTTCTTCCTGTTCAAGATCGCCGAGTCGATGCTGGAGCCGACCGTGCGACTGTTTATCTACGAGGCGGTCTGCTTAAACGAGTTCCCACCACGAGGACATCATCACTGGCTGTACCATCACCACCACAAGGACGCACTGGTGACGTCCAGCGGCGGCCATGACTCGACGTGTAAGCACCTGCATCATCATCCCGACCGTGAGCTGATCGTCCAGGACACGGCCGCCCACTACATGATGTACTACAAGCTGCTGCTGAACGCGCCCGCCATGCTGCTGGTGCTATTCTGCGGCGCATGGAGCGACCGCGCCGGCCGCAAGCTGCCCATCATCTTGACCTGCTTCGGCACGACGACCGCCGTCGTGCTGTACATGTCCAGTATCTACGTGGGTGGTCTGATGGGTGGGGGTAATGGGAGAGGTCACGTCGGACACCACGCCGTGCCGTTCCTACCGTTGTTGTTGCTCGGTGCCGCTGTCCGAGGCTCGTTCGGCCGTTCGGCAGTGATGACGATGGCCGTTCACAGCTACGTGTCGGACCACAGCGCGCGAGACCGGCGCACGCAAAAACTCAGCAACCTCGTGGCGATGAGTCACTTCGGCTACCTGGTGGGCTCGATGTCTGCCGGGCTGCTACTCGAGCACCTCGGCTTCATGTGCGTCTTCTTGACGGTCACCGGCATCCAGACGACCTGCGTTCTGACGGCTTCGCTGAGCATGAAGGACGGAGCGGGCGCACTGAGCTCGCCTGCCATGGACGAGAACGCCAACGACCGCGGAGGAGAAGGCGAGTCAGACAAGAGCATTCAGTCAGACGAGAAAACGATGCTAATATCAAAGCACAGGAACAACGTAGAGACGCATCAGCAGCAGAACGGTGACGAGTCACCAACGTCGTCGTCGTCGTCGTCGTCGACGCAGTCGGACGACGACGACGAAAGGAAATGCTGCGCCTACCTGCGCCAGCTGTCAGCCAGCTTCCGAATGATGTTTCGGCGTCGTCCGGGCGGCGGTCGCTGTCACCTGCTCGCTCTGTTCCTGGCCATCTCGCTGCAGCAAGCGATGAAGTCGGGCGAGGCGGATGTTCTGCTGCTGTACGTTGAGCGGACTCCACTCAACATGACTGAGTCGACCTACGGCTACCTGCTGGCGGCTAACTACGCCTGCCTCGGCATCTGCGCCTTCATAGCGCCGCGACTGCTGCAGCGCACCTGCCGCCTGCACGACGGCTTCCTGGCGATGATCGGTCTGTCTTTCCGTATGGCCGGACTCATGGTGCTCAGCTTCGCCGACAGCATTCCGCTGGTCTTCGTGGCCGTGTCGCTGGCCGGACCTCACTCGATGACGGTCTCCAGCATCAAGTCGCTCATCAGCAAGACGGTGAGTGACGGGGAAATGGGACGCACGTTCTCACTGCTGTCTAGTGGTGAGACACTGTCTAACCTGGTCGGCACGCTTGTTTTCGCAAACCTGTACGCCGTCACGCTCACTCTCTTTGCTGGCACGTCGTTCCTCGTCGAGACCGCGGTGTTCGTTGTCATTTTCATCATCATAGTCTACGTGACGTTCAGTCAGCGTCGCAGTCGACGACGCGCCACCGTGCAAGATGACAACCACCAGCCCAGCGCACCGTTGTACACGAATCCATGAACTGATACCGACACCTGCTGAATGACGTCGTAGCATTTCCACTACCACTGCGAGTTGCGTTGCATTGCGAGCATTGCGTTGACGCGATATAAAACGCGTCAACGCAATGCTCGCAATGCAACGCAACTCGCAGTGGTAGTGGAAATGCTACGACGTCATTCAGCAGGTGTCGGTATCAGTTCATGGATTCGTACAACGGTGCGCTGGGCTGGTGGTTGTCATCTTGCAC